>OICZ01000195.1_pt1 | contig 33067 bp, 38 predicted proteins | sample 1581461 | NCBI WGS metagenome assembly OICZ01 (sample SAMEA3882548, study PRJEB24775) | human gut metagenome | biome: human-associated habitat; feature: intestine environment; material: feces | place: Netherlands | collected 2009/2010 | reverse complement strand
AAAGAATCCAGTAATATGTGACAGCTACTTACAGATGGTTTTGTCTCTGAAAGGGCAATTTCCTTAATCATAGGATGCAGGGAGATCGTGTGACGTGTAGTTGTCTGCACAAAACCAGTTTCAATCAAGTCGTTAATTTCATTTAAGGTAGGCAGTTCCAGCCATTTGGCGAATATGCGGGCAGAAATACCAGTGTAAGGAAGAAAACACAAATTGCACATGATATCCTGCTGTTTTCGGGATAAAGCATATAGTGAAAATAGAGTATGGATATGACTATAATAAGTGGCTTTACTGCTTTGACCATCCTTGATTATCTTAATTTTATCTTCATTATCGAGAGATGCTCTTTCTTCCTGAAGTTTTGCTAATAACTGACCTGGAGTTGAAATTCCATTTTCCAAAAGTTTTGCAGCCAGTTCTACAGCAAAAGTATGATAGTGTACGGTCTCTATGATTTTTTCGATGGTCGAACGATACTTGTCTGCTTCTGAATAAAATGCAGATGTCAGTTGGAAAAGAATGTTTATATCCTTTATTTCTTTTAATTGAAAAGTACAGTATTCATTCAGATTACTTCTGGTCGTAAATAAAATCTGACAGCGGTATTTTAATACTACTGACAGAAAACTGTCCTGTGTAGCTGTGACATTAAAATTATCTATGATAAGCAGAGTATCGGATTTCAGGGAACGCAGAAAACGGTTATGTCTTTGAAACCGTTCCTGTTCGCTGATTTCTGGTGGATCATCAATAAAATCCATGTCAGTAATGTCCTGATGAAGATCACCTGTATATTCTACATAGGTGATGATATTAATGATACAATTATTTTTACATCGGCGGGCCAGATTGATGATGTTGAACAAATTCTTAAAAGACGTGGAATATTTACAAGAAGATTTACGAAGGATCAAGGCAAGGCACCTGAAAAGAAATATGGAAATATGTCTGAAAGGGAGCACATTATCCAGATGTTCAAAGATGGTGATTGTCAATGTCTGTTAGCAATAAAATGCTTGGATGAAGGAATAGATATCCCATCTGCAAAGAGAGCTATAATACTGGCTAGTTCAACTAACCCACGAGAATATGTTCAGCGTATAGGAAGAATCATAAGAAGATACGAAGGAAAAGAAAAAGCAGTATTATACGATATTATTGTGGAGCCATCTCTTGAACAAATGGAACAGGAACTTGCAAAGTTTGAGAAGAAAATATTTGAAAAGGAAATGGTTAGAATTAGTGAAATATCTGAAAATGCGATGAATAGATTAGAAATCATAAACGAAGTGTATGACAGATTACTATAAAGGAGAAATACTTATGGGCGTTAGTAAAATTGGAAGAGCAATTAAAGAGAATTGTGAAGATGACCTGGTAATGCAACACCTACTGCTCAATCTTCTGGAGTTTAATCTCACGGGAAGACAGTGGTACAAAGATGAATACACTAGGTTAATTCAGAAATATGCTGAGGAAAGAGAGGAAAGCCATGAAGATTAAAGAAATAAAGCTTGAGAATTTTAGGCAATATATGGATGTTTCCCTGGAGTTTCCACAGACAGCGACTTATGATCTAAATTATATTTTAGCTGAAAATGGGATCGGAAAAACTACACTTTTGAATTCTATTACATGGTGTCTGTATGGTAAGGAGCTGCATACGACAGAAGGATTGAAAGATAAGACACTTCCATTACTTACATTAAAAACTCTTAGAGAAATGGAAGTTGGGGAAGAAAGAAACAGCACTGTTCGAATTACATTAGAGGATACAGAAGGAGATATTTCCTTTGTCAGATGGGTTACATATAGAAAGACAGAGGAGGGTACAGCCTATGAAAAGAGCAAAGACCAAAAAGTTGTTATTGTACCTAAGGGTGGAGAGCCTGATGTATTAAATAGTGAAGATGATTTCAAGGTCGAAGTTAACAAACGATTACCGTTCAAAATCCAACAGTTCTTTTTCTTTGATGGTGAGCAATTGGATACATATTTAGCGAGTGCGGCAGGTGAAAATGTTGAACAGACTGTACTACAGATATCTCAAATAGACCTTTTAGTTACTATGCAAAAAAATCTTGGTATCATTAGCGATGAGATGCGTCGTACAGCTTTTAGATCTAACTCTAAGTCAAGTGAAATTAACAAAAAATATGAGAGTAAACAAAAGGAAGTTGAGCAGTTAAATGAAACTTATCAAAAAAACAGGGGAGATTTAGAAAAAGCAAAGATTGAACTCGAAAATATTAATACAGAGTTGGGCGATGATCCAGATGTTTCTGAATTGGAAGTACAAAGAGAAGAATTGGATAAAAAATTAAGAGCGTTAAAAGATGATCAGACCAACAACATTAATGATATTAAGTATTTCTTGAAAAAGTATCTTACTTTGTTATCTTCATTACCTAGATTAAAAAAAATGTACTCTTTAATAAAGAAAAAAGAAGAGAATAAGCAATTACCTCCTAAATATGACAAAGCAGATCTTGAAAAAATGCTTAGTGAGCATCATTGTGATGTGTGTAACAGAGAATTGGATACAGATGCAACAATTTATATTGCTGAATTAATTAAACGATTTGAATTGGGCCAGGAAACAGGAACTTTATTAACTAGAATGCTTGGGCCACTTCAGATGCAGATCCAGGAAGCGAGTAGGTTTGAAGTTGAAAGGGACAAGTTATATTCAGCAAAGGCTAAAATTGAAACAGAGATTAGTGATGTTGCAGCCAAGGTTAGAGAATTGGATAGTATTATTGATAAATACACTAATAAGGAACATATCATCCTGTTATATGCTAAACGAAATGAATTAGAGAAATATATTGAGTCGGCTGCAAAAAGTGTAATGCGCCAAGAAATTGAGCTAGAAAACTTAAAGAAAGAAATTGAAGATTTAAGAAAAGTCTTAGATGAAGCATTGGGAAAAGATGAGAAAAACAAGAAATTAAGAAAAGAAGCAAAATTGGCAGAAGACGCAAAAAATAAGGTTACTGAGATTATTTCTGGTATTAAGGGAGACATTAGAAAGCATATTAGCGAGGAGATGAGATCAAAGTTTTTTGAATTGATGTGGAAAACTAAATTTAGTAACGTGGAAATTACAGAAAATTATTCAGCATCGGTAATCAATAATGATGGTTTCGAATGTCTTGGTTCTTGCTCTGCAGCAGAAAGAGAGCTTTTGGTTTTAGCATTCACACTAGCATTACATAAGGAATCTGGATTTGATGGCCCTCTTGTTATTGATACACCTATTTCACGTATATCTGGAGATCTACGTGTTGCATTTGCAAAGGTACTTAGATCAGTAAGTCAAAACAAACAGATAATTCTATTTGTGACTGAAGATGAATATTCAGTTAATGTTCGTGATGTATTTGAACCATATGCAAATCGTAAGTATAAGTTTGAACTCATTGGTGAAGATTTTGTAAAGGTAGGTGTAATGTAATGGAACAAGATAGAATTTATATTGATAAGGCACGACAAAAAGAGATAAGAGGAATTAAAGATTCCGGATACCTCAATTTTGATAATCAAAAAGATGTATTTATGTTTGCATTATCTATGGGTGTTGACTGCTATAATGGCGATGTTTTAGAGAGTGCAAAGGATGGTTTCTTCAATGATCGTGACTTGAATGAAGCAGATAAGGCGATGATTTATGCGTTAATAGCTCCTGAACTCGCGAAGTTAGAAGATATAACAAATAAAGATCAGGTATTTAAAATGGCGGAGGGAATGGCCAACAAAGGATTCTCAATAATTTTAGATGAAATGAAAGATAAAAGTCCAGAAGTATATATGCTACTAATGCTTAATAAGGCAAATGAATTATTTGGGGAAGCCAAAGAAAGAGATTTGTTTTCAATCTAAGAAAAATAGTTTTAATCGACAACGAAATGAATGTTCGGTATAATAACTTCAGGTTTGCTACCTAGGGTTTTTATATTTTGCTAAGCAGCTAAAAAATAAGGACAAGTCGACTAGTCTGACTTGTTCTTATTTGACCTTTAATGATAGAATTTACGAATTTTTGCAAGGAATATCCATCCGTAAAAATATCAATGAAAAAGACAGGCGGTATATTCCATGATCGTTTTATCGTATTGGATTATGGAACTGCTGATGAACGGGTTTTCTTATGTGGTGCTTCATCAAAGGATGCAGGAGCTAGAATAACCAGTATTGTTGAAGATTATGGAATATCTAAATATGCTCCGGTTATTGCCACGCTGTTAAAAAATCCGACGTTGATTTTACCACAATAGAGGGGAGTGAATGTATTGAAAAAGAAAAAAGACAAAATTACCATCCGTTCCAGTGCAGCGGAGTACCTGACCTATGTTGCCTCTGTTGGTGACCAGCGAGACAGCATCGAGATGCGCTATGAGGATGAGAATATATGGCTGACACAGAAGATGATGGCACATTGTATGATGTGGATGTTCGTACGATCAATGAGCATATTAAGAAGATTTATTCCGACTCAGAGCTTGAGGAAGATTCAACTATCCGGAATTTCCGGATAGTTCAAACCGAAGGTTCACGTCAGGTAAGTCGTGATACAAAGCATTACAATCTTCAAATGATTATTGCTGTTGGATTTAAGGTGAACAATGAACGAGCAGTGCAGTTTCGCAAATGGGCCAATGGCATCGTGAAGGACTACACCATCAAAGGCTGGGTCATGGATGATGAGCGTCTAAAGAATGGCGGTTCAATACTTACAACAGAATACTTCGACCGTTTGCTTGAGCAGATTCGTGAAATCCGCCTCTCTGAGCGTAGGTTTTATCAGAAGATAACCGACATATATGCTACAGCTGGTCAAAGCGACTGGATCTATTCTTGATGGCAGATGACAGAGAGGTTCTTCAGGATGCAGGCAAAATCACAGCAGAGATTGCCAAAGCAAAAGCTGAAACTGAATTTGAAAAATATCGTGTGATTCAGGACAGATTGTTTATGTCTGACTTTGATAAGTACATGCTGGAACTGGAAGAGAATGTAAAGAAGTAGTAGCATTGTAATATAGGAGGACTCCGATAAATTCTAATATAGATTGAATTGGATAATAGTAAATGTTATAATTAGCTAAATGATTTTTGTAGTATTCTTGCAAAAATTATTCTCCGCCCTTGAAACTTGGTTAAATGCAGGGATAATCCATTTCTTGATGGATTCAGCTTAGAAGGTGACGAAGTGTCCGCTATCTTGTGCGTAATCATGTAAATGGAGTCAAGGAGAAAGGAGAAAGGTTCATGGCAAAGAAGAGTGGTGTGTCATCGAAGACACATACCCAACAACAACTTAATGATTATACTAATCAAAATAATCCAAATAACAAAGCGTATAAAGCCAGAATAGCAAATGATAAAAAGACCAAGAGGGTATTAAAAAAGCATAAAGCTGTTCGTGAGGTAAAGTGCCAAGCTAAATTGTATGCTGAAATTGGATTAAATGCGGATTTAGATTGGATGTGCTATAGCAATCCATACGACTTTGACTAATCATTATAAAACAACGAGGAAGGCATCAATCAAAAATGGTTGGTGCTTTTCTTATGCTCGGAGAAATCCGGGCTATTTTTATTAAAATCCTAACTTTTTTTATAGTAGGATTGTTATATTATTTAGAAAACAGAGGGAGGCAAATTTGCGAATGGAATACAAAACTGATTCTTTGTTAGTACATCTAGCAAGAGCAGGAGATGAAGATGCGTGTGAAAAACTGGTCAAAAAATATTACTCAAGTATATATCAATATTGTTTGCTACATATCTATGATCCCTATGAGGCAGAGGATTTGACACAAGAAGTATTTACACGTTTCTTTTCCAATTTATATAGATATAAAGAATATGGAAAAGTTAAGAATTATCTTTATACAATTGCCGGAAATACCGTTAAAAATTATTACAAAAAGAAAAAAGATATTCCATCAGAGGAACTGCTAAAATCAGAGGACTGTAGTAAAAATCATGTAGAAGAGCTAGGAGTCCGATTAACTATTGAACAGGCAGTGAGAAAGTTACCGGAAGAAATTAGAGAAATGGCAGTTTTATATTTTTTTCAGGAATTGAAGCAAAGAGAAATTGCAGAATTACTTCATATAAAACTTTCTCTTGTAAAATATCGAATCGGAAGAGCAAAAGAACTTTTAATGAAAGAGTTGGAGGTGAAAAACTATGATGAAATATAAGCAACAAATAAAGGAATATAAAGAGGAGATTGAAAAAAAATATGTAAGGATTGAAGCAGAAAACAGAACAGTAAAAGCATGTCAGAATATTTTGTCAGAGTCAATTTTATCGAAACAATCGCATAGAACATCTTATTTTGAATTTTTGTATGAGCAGACAAAATTCATAAAAAAAAGATGGTGGATTTTACAAGGTTGTATTCTTATGTGTCTATGGATATGGTTGAGTAATTATACGTCAGACATAAAAGATATGATGAAGATTATGGGAATATCTTCCACAATATTTGTGGTTCTGATTGTCCCGGAAATTTGGAAAAACAGAAGAAATGGTGCGATTGAAATTGAGCAGGCGTCTTATTACACACTGCGTCAGATTTGTACAGCAAGAATGTTAATGTTTGGAGTAGTGGATCTGGTGATCGTTATGGTGTTTTTGGCAATTACATATCAAACAACAATACTCTCGTTAAGTGATTTGGTGGTTGATTTTTTGCTTCCAGTAAATGTTTCATGTTGTATATGTTTTCGTGTATTGTACAGCAGATGGGAAAAATCAGAATATATAGCAGTGCTTTCTTGTCTGGTATGGGTTGGTTTATGGATGATGATTGTTGCAAATGATGTTATTTATCAGAAAATTGTAACTCCGGTATGGGTGGCTATGCTGATATTGACTTTTGTATATTTTGTTTTTTGTGTTCAGAAGTCATTAGTATTTGATGAAAAAATTTTGGAGGATTACACGTATGAAATTAGAATTTAAAAATGTAACAAAACAATACGGAGAAGTAAATGCTGTTAATAAAGTGAATTGTGTTATGGAAAAAGGAATTTATGGACTGCTTGGAGTAAATGGAGCAGGAAAGACCACATTAATGCGTATGCTTTGTACGATTGTTCAACCATCAGAAGGACAAATATTATGGAATGGTAAAGATATATGGAAACTAGGAGGTGAATACCGAGAAGTTCTGGGATATTTACCACAGGATTTTGGATATTATCCAGATTTGACCGTATATGATTATATGATGTACATTTCTTCTATAAAAGGGTTAAAAATGCCGTTTGCCAGAAAAAAAGTGAAGCAATTATTAAATCAAGTAGGAATGGAAAAATTCAGTAAAAGAAAAATGAAGAATTTGTCTGGAGGAATGGTTAGACGTGTAGGAATAGCACAGGCGATGTTAAACGATCCGCAAATTCTTGTCCTGGACGAACCTACCGCTGGATTAGACCCGAATGAAAGAATACGTTTTCGTAATTTAATTAGTGAATTGTCGGAAGAACGTTTGGTGCTCTTGTCTACACATATTGTATCGGATATTGAGTACATTGCGAATAACATTATGTTAATGAAAGATGGAGAACTTTTTTATGCAGGTACTGCGGAAGATTTAGTATCTTCTATGAAAGAAAAGGTATGGCAATGTAATGTTTCGAGAAGTATGATAGACAAATATATGAATGAATATTTGGTTGGAAATATAAAAACAACAAAAACCGGAGCAGAGTTTAGAATTATTTCAATAGAAAAGCCAACAGAAGATGCTGTGGCTGTAGAAAAAAATCTGGAAGATGCATTTCTATTTTATTTTGGAGAAAAATCGGAGGAAAAACAAGATGCTTAAATTAGAATTAAAACGAATTTTTTCAAAGAAAATTAATGTATTTGCAATCGGATTGGCATTGATACTTGCTGTCATTTTTAGCGGATTTGCAGTTACAAGTAATCGCTATGTGGATGAGAATGGAAATGCTAGTACTGGAATTATGGCAACAAGAAAACTTACAGATAACAGACGAGCATGGAAAGGTAGATTGACAGAAGATGAACTTGGAAAAGTTATAGAACAAAATAAAAATGCGATGACACAATCCTCAGAAGAAGAAAATGCGATTTACGGAACGACATTACAACCGATAGATGATATTAGGAGTTTTATAATATCGGTATTAACACCGGATGCAGAATATGATGAAAGTGTTCTGAATCAAATTACAGAAGAAAATATACAAGAGTTTTATGACACTTATCATAAAAATATGGAAAAGATGGCAGAAGAATATGGAAAGACTTCTGTTCAGAAAAAATACTTGGAAAAGAAATATAATGAAATAAAATTACCAGTAGAATACGAATCTTATAGTTCGTGGGATACTATGATTATGTATGTAGAAACGTATTCTATTATTCTGGCAATCATAGTTGGTTTTATTTGTGCTGGAATATTTGCAGATGATTTTCAGACAAAAGCAGATGCAGTATTTTTCTCTACAAAGTATGGACGTACAAAAGCTGTTAAAACAAAAATACTGGCAGGAGTAGTTACGACAGTTATGATTTATTGTATGGGAATTATATTACTTAGTGTGATTTGTTTTGGAATTATGGGAACCAGTGGTATGAATACACCTTATCAAATGTATCAGGCGTATAGTATTTACATTATGTCATATGGACAATACTATTTGTTGACAGTTGTATGTGGATTTATAGCCAGTATGCTGGCGGCTGTAGTGTCTATGTTAGTAGCGGCTAAAATGCATACAATTAGTGTCGCTGTTTGCATTCCGTTCTTTTTATATTGCTTATTGCCATTTATAGGACGGGCACTTTCTGGGTATACAACGCTTTTCAATTTGATACCAACAATTTTGACAAATGTACAGGCAAGTGTAAAAGTCCCACTTATTTATCAGATTGGGAATTGTGTATTTCGACAAATTCCGCTTGTAATGGTAATGTATACAGTGATGGCAATAGCCTTACTGCCTTTTATTTATAAGAGTTTTCGCAGATACGGAAATAAGTAAAAATTGAGTATATCTATCATAGCACGAACATACATTTGATTCAAGAAAATGAGGATATTTTTAAAGTGATTGTGTCAATTTACAATCAATTTCTATTCAATGTGGTTTTCCGGCAGGTTCTGTAAAATAAGCTCAGATCAAAACAATAACGGGAGGAGCTTATGCAACAGAATATTGAATTTGAGCGGTGCATTGATTTTCTGGTACGGATGATTGATAAGTACGGCGATGAAGTCCTTCGAGAGTTGGAGGAAGAAAAACAGAATAAAGAAGAAAAAGAAGCGGCAGTTTCCTGAAATACAAAATGTAAATCAGACTGTCGTTTTTTTCATGTATTTTTAAATCAAATAAATTTTAAAAGCTGATAAAAAAGAATGATAATTTGGAGAAAAATAGCATAGAATAATTTTGAGCTGATATGACAGAGAATGTTTTGGCGTATTGACAGGACATTTGAAATGACGTATACTAAGCTCAGTGATCGTTCTGTAGAAACTTGCGAAGCCTACAGGCGGGGGAGAGCCTGCGGGTCTCTCCCTCTTTTGTTTTAAGGAGAAATGATATGCAGACACCGAAAAAAATTCTCTTCTTTTAGTGACCAGGTTTCCTGGATCAGTGATGAAAAGGGAATAAAAATAAAAGACAGAGAATATGCAGAAGAGATGTTACGCCAAATAGGATATTTCCCTCTTATGGGAGGATATAAACATCTTTTTAGAATATCGAATACAAAGAAATATAAAGCGGGAACAAGTTTTGAAGAAATAGTCAGTCTGTATAAGTTTGATGCAGAGCTTAGAGAGTTGTTCTTTAAATATTTACTGCAGATTGAGCGACAGATGCGTTCTTTGATGTCATACTATTTTACTGAAATGTATGGAGCAGGGCAGAAGCAGTACCTGGACGCCAATAATTATAATAATACAAAAAGAAATCATGCAACAATCGTAAAGTTGATAGCGACCTTGAAACGAGCAACAACGACCACAGATTATACATATATCAACTATTACCGCAAGACATATGGTGAAATTCCATTATGGGTTTTGGCAAATGTACTTACGTTTGGAAACTTATCAAAAATGTTTCGAGTATTTCCTCAATCTTTAAAATCAAAAGTATCAAAAAACTTTGAACCTTTGAATCAGCATCAGATGGAGCAGTTTCTATCTGTTCTCACTAAGTATAGGAATGTATGTGCCCATGGGGAACGACTGTTTACATACAGAACAGTAGATGCTATTGCGGATACACCGCTTCATAAAAAACTTTCATTACCACAGAGCGGTAATCAGTACGAAAAAGGAAAACAAGATTTGTTTGCTGTGGTGATTGCTTTTAGATATATATTACCTGGAAAAGATTTTCTGGAATTTAAAAGAAAGCTCATAAAAGAGATTGACCGAGTAAACAGAGAAGTAGAGCATATAAGTGAAGTTGAATTATTGAATAAAATGGGTTTCCCGAAAAATTGGAAAAATATTACCAGATACCATTTAAATTAAAGAAATATCCTCTAAGAGATAGTGAAACACCTATTGTCTTAGAGGATTTTTTGTATTAATTATAGGATTGACAAAGAAATGAGTCAATAAGAAAATAAATCTCGTTTTCCACATATATATTCACCACTTAGATTTCTCTCAATACCCATCTGTGAATGAAGTCGGGTGTTACAAAGTGGACGCTTGCTTCTATAACAAAATAATCGGTTACCATGTGCGCTAAAATTTCTAACAGAAGAAACGTAAGTTAAAATGCTCTCCAATTCATTATCTGATAAACGAAAAATCTTAAAAACAGTCTGACGTTCATTTTGTTTCATTAGGCTATAAAATTTACTGATAGTTCCCAGTGTAAGAATATTGTTTAAAACTCACAATGGAAGATATCCATAAGTATTTAGATAATGTTCTATACTGGGGTCAGAAACGCGACTAGATATCTGTCGTTGAATTTCAGCAATTAAAGCTGTAATGTTTTTGCTTTAATCATTTCTGGTTCCTGCTGTTCTGTCAGGAACATTGCATAATTGGAAATCTGAGGTATGCTGTCATTTATATGAAGCAGGTTATCCCTGCCTGCTCAAGTACATGCCTTGCGTAAAAAGGTTGACATGCTTTTCATGCCGGATGCTTTGAATTTGGTAGTGAGAATGTACTGCTCATCATCGCTGAGATAAAATTGTACCGGATTGGTGCGGTTTCTGTTTGCCATTGAGTCACGTCCTTCCTAAAAATGGGTACAAAAAACTGCTGTAAAATGTTCGGTTTTTACAACAGTCTGTTTCGTGTTTAATTCAATTTTGGGTGTAACTACCCAAGGCAAATTGTAGCAAAGACGGTAGGAAAGGTCAAGGTATTCCAACGGAAAACCGAAGAAAAATCGAAAGAGGGTTATAGATACTTCCCTATGGAAATTTAACTACACAGACGATAGGAAAGTGTGGGGGATTTCGCCTGTGTCATGACACAGGCAGTGCTTGCTATTCTTGATTAGTTAAAGGTTTTTAACTTCCCTGATTTTAAAATAATACCGATCAATAATATTCTGCAATGTAATGGATTTCATTTTTTCATTTACCATATTTTGAATTTCATGATAGAAGTCCCCAATAGCGAATTGAATGTTGATACCGATTCCACAATCCGGATTGGTATCTGTGTCCAGGTGAAGCAGCGGCTTATCGCCCTCTACGGCTCGGTAGATGTCATACATATTGATTTTATCTGCCGATTTTGCAAGAGCGGCATTCGCATGACCTTGTGTGTTGACAACAATGCCTGCATTTTTCAGGGTTGCCATAAGCTGTCTGACATAAGCCGGGTTTGTCTTGATACTTTCTGCAATTTTTGTGCTGGAGAGTTGTTCGTCATCTCCAAGAGCAATAAATATAAGAATATGAATGGTGTCACTAAGCTTTGTGGAATATTTCATTTGTCACCTCGAACTTTCTTCTTGCAATTTTTAAATTTACATGATAATATGATTTTAATGCTTGATGTAAATTTAATTTTAACAAGTAAAAAAATAAAAGTCAAGCGAAATAAAAAGTGTGGAATCTGATATAAAAAAGGAGATAAAGTGGTGTATGCAAAAGGAGGAACAAGTCAGTTTTCTGGCAGAAAAAATCCGTCAGGCAGATGCCGTTTTGATAGGCGGTGGTTCTGGTCTTTCCAGTGCGGCGGGATATAACCATTATCATTGGCTACCCTATATGGAGGAATGTTTACAAGATTTCAAGGAGTGGTATGGACTGAAATCTCCTTTTGACGGTTTTTACTACTGTTATTCATCGCCGGAACAACAGTGGGCATATTATGCACGTTACATACAAAGTATGTGGGATGCACCTACAGGACAGCCATACTATGACCTGCGTGATATTGTGGCGGAAAAAGAAGTCTTTGTTTTAACAACCAATATAGATATGCAGTTTGAACGGATTTTTCAGAAAGAAAGGATTTGCGATTATCAAGGTAACATCGGCTATTTTCAATGCAGTCAGCCTTGCCATGATCAAATTTATTCCAATGTAAAAATGATTCGCAGGATGAACGAAAATATCCGGGAGCTGCGTGTTACTTCCGAGCTTCTGCCAAGATGTAATGAGTGCGGGAGAATCATGGTTCCCTGGGTAAGGGATGATACATTTTTGGAGGGGAAAGACTGGAGGGAAGGTGTAAGGCGATATGAGAATTTCCTGAAAAAATATCTCATGAATGGAACAGATAAGAATGTTGTACTGCTGGAGCTGGGGGTTGGTGAGATGACACCCAGTATTATTAAACTTCCTTTTTGGGAAATGACATACAAAAATGAAAAGGTGTTTTATGCTTGTCTGAATCAGAAGAAATCTTCAGTTCCAGAGCATATAAAAGACAAAGGCATTTATATAGCAGGAGATTTGGCAGAAACCCTGCGGGATTTAAAAGAAAACATAGCGGGAAAGGAAATGTGATGAAGATGAATGTATATCAAGAGATAAGTCAAATCATCAAAGAAGCAGATGGTATTTTGATTGGAGCCAGTAATGGTTTGTCTATCGCAGAGGGATATAATATTTTTGCTGATGACGCATGGTTTCAGGAAAATATGGGAGATTTCAGAGAAAAATACGGACTGCGTTGTGTTTTACACGGATTTTCAGTGCCAATGAAGGTAGAAGAAAAGTGGGCGTTTGTAAGCAGGCTTGTTAAGGCAAAAGCTATGCAAGATGGGCCGAGTGAGATTATGAAAAACATCTATGCACTAGTAAAGGATAAAGAATATTTCGTAGTAACTTCCAATGCGGAGGATCATTTTGTGCCGGCAGGTTTTGAGGCAGACCGTGTTTTTGAAATGGAAGGGAAATTAACCCAGATGCGGTGCAAGAACAGATGTCATGACGAGGTCTATCCTAATCAAAAAGCAGTTCTCGCCATGACAGAAGAGGAAGTAAACGGAAGAGTACCCAAAGAGTTACTGCCGAAATGTCCAAAATGCGGTGGAGATATGGAAGTAAATTGGGGTGAGATGTCCTCGTTTACAGAAACGAAAAATTGGAAGGAAAAGGCTGCCCGCTATCAAGAATTTATTCAGAATTTACATGGAAAGAAGCTGGTAATTCTGGAATTTGGCATTGGTTGGAGAAATCAGATGATTAAAGCTCCTTTGATGCAGCTTGCAGCAGTAGAACCACAGGCAAGTTATATTACATTTAACAAGGGCGAAATTTACATTCCAGAGGAAATCAAAGAAAAATCCATCGGTGTGGATGGTAATCTTACGGTAGCGTTAAAGGAAATCAGAAAGGGAAGGATAGACTAAGTAAGATGGTTAAAGATATTACAGTTGTGAGATAGGAGAATGAAAAAAATGAGCTGTTATGAAAATTTGGTAATGAAAACACAAATGAACTATTCCAGACACTATAGTACCTATGCATCCGGCGGTACTGCTGTAGTGTTGAGCAAACAAAAACCACTTCCTTATGAGGAACAGATTCAGGAATTTGTTCGCAGAGTGCAGGAGGCAGAGTGTATCATAGTAGGCGGAGCATCCGGTTTATCAGCGGCTGGAGGTGGTGACTTTTATTATAGTGATACCCCTTCTTTTCGTGAGCATTTTGGAAAATTTGCAGATAAGTATGGATTCAAAGGTGCTTTTAGCGGCATGATGCATCGGTTTTCTACAAGAAATGAACACTGGGGATATGTGGCAACCTTTTTAAATACTACACAAAATGCCCCTATCAGAGAGCCATATCTGGATTTGGATAGAATCTTGCAGGGAAAGGACTTTCATATCTTAACGACTAATCAGGATACACAGTTTGTAAAGATTTATCCGGAAGAAAAGGTCAGTGAGATTCAGGGAGATCATCGTTTCTTCCAGTGTTCCCAGTGCTGTCAGGATGAAACATGGGATGCCGTACAACCTGTGGCAGATATGATTGCGGCTATGGGAGAGGGGACAATGGTGCCGGATGAACTGATTCCTCGCTGCCCTCATTGTGGTGCGGAAATGTTTCCGTGGGTAAGAGGATATGGGAATTTTCTGCAAGGGAAAAAATACGAAGAAGAATATGAGAAAATCTCAAAATACATTCAAAAGAACAAAGATAGAAAAATTCTCTTGATAGAACTTGGAGTAGGGCGCATGACACCGATGTTTATACAGGAACCGTTTTGGGAACTGACAAACAGCTTGAAAGATGCATATTATATCTCCGTAAATTCAGAATATCAGTTTTTGCCGGAATTCATTGAAGATAAGGGGATTGCTATTTTGGGAGATATAGGAACAGTGTTAAAAGATTTGCGGAAAGCAAAAGAGGAAAGTGCATTTGTATAGGATACTTGTTCTTGATATTCCACTTAATGGAGAAACATTAGAATATTGATTGATACAAAACTGCACTCAGGGATATTGTGGGTGCAGTTTTGCATTAAAATTATTGATTACGATACAGTTTCTGATATCCAGTAATGTGTGGCAATTACTTAAAGATGGTTTTGTCTCTGAAAGGGTGATTTCCTGAATCATCTCTGTTCTCACTAAGTATAGAAATGTATGTGAACATGGAGAACGAATGTTTACATACAGAACGGTAGATGTTATTGCAGATACACCGCTTCATAAAAAACTTTCATTACTACAGAGCGGTAATCAGTACGAAAAAGGAAAACAAGATTTCAGTGAAAAAGTAATAGCAAAGCCTCGCAAAAGCGGGGCTTTGCTATTATTTGTAGTTATGGAATGAAACATTCTTTAATCTGTGTCTGATAACCGATCTCTTTTACTCAAACACTTCTTCGATTTTACCAGTTTTTTCGTTGTAAACATAAACACTGTTGTGTTCCGTTACAAAAGGAGTAAGTGAGCCAAGCTTAATGTTTCGGATGTAAACTACATTCGTTGGTAAAACTCGCACTAAGCTTTCATTTTCATTAATATCAGCGATCCAACGGAACAATTCTTTCTCGAATAATGGTTAAGGTATGGATAGCCCAATTGAGAGTTCCAATGCTGTTATACTTGATGCATTCTTCAATATTTGTGAAGAATGTTTCATCAAAATTTACTTCTTGTGTTGCCATTTTTGTCAGTTCGTTTAATGATAAATTCATAGTAACCTCCCCTTCATTAAGCAAGATATTGTATACGATTTAAAAACCATATGTGTATCATAGATACTTTCAGGTTTTGCAAACAAAGTATTTTACAAGAAAGTATATGTTTCAATTTATAACAAAAAAGCTGAGTATATATCGTTTGTTAATATCAATTATATTATATCCTTGTTTCATTTTACAAACAAGCTATTTGAGGGAAAATACAGACAAATCAGAGTTATTATCTAATAATAAGATAGAATGAAGTCAATCAATGATCAGGAGAATCAGAGGTGATTTTGTAATGATTGATGTTGCAAGAAGGAAGACGAAGTATTATCTTTTTTGTTGACAAAAAACAACTACAATATTATTATATAAAGTAATTATATCAAGTAATTATATAAAATAATAGAAAGGAGAAACTCATGACAAAAGACAAGATAAAGGAGGTTATGGATGCCTGTTATCAGGCAAAGAGGATAAGAGATATGCTTCCGGCATTGCCTGGGGGAGTGACACCATCCCATATCCACTATCTGGATACTCTTAGTAAGTTAGAAAAAACGGAAGGTAAGGTAAAAGTCAGTGATATTAGTGAGAACCTTGGACTTCCGAGACCAAGCGTAACGAAAACCGTAAAAGATATGGAAAAGCTTGGATTTGTCGAGAAAGAAACAACAGAAACGGACGGAAGGTTTGTTTATATTAAGACGACCAGGACAGGAAGAGACCTGGTTGATAAATATGTTGATGAATATTTTGGTAATCTTTCGGAAGATCTTGGAGGGATTACGGATGAAGATGCAGACAAGATGATTGAAGTAGTAGAAAAGTTCTATATAGTTATGAGTAACAGGAAGTAATATATGAATGCAAAAGAAAGATCAGATTTTACACAGGGAAGTATATTAAAGAAGATGATTCCATTCATGATGCCAATACTTGGAGCGCTTATACTCCAGGCAGCGTATGGTGCAGTGGATCTTCTGGTTGTGGGCAGATTTGGAACAACGGCCGGGCTATCAGCAGTTTCAACCGGCAGTCAGATTCTTAATCTTGTAACGTTTGTGATAACGCAGCTGGCAATGGGAATTACTGTTCTTATTGCAAGGTATATCGGTGAAAAACATACGAGTCAAATAGGGGAACTGCTTGGTGGAGCAACGACAGTGTTTACTACGATAGCTGTCGTACTCTTTGTGGTGATGGTGTTTTTTGCAAAGCCACTGGCTGTTCTTATGCAGGCACCCCAAGAAGCGCTTATGCTTACGTCAGTGTATGTAAGGATTTGCGGGGGAGGTATTTTCTTTATCGTTGCTTATAACGTTCTTTCTGCCATATTCAGAGGGCTGGGAGACAGCAGGTCTCCCCTTATATTTGTTGCGGTTGCCTGCGTGGTAAATGTCGTAGGTGATCTTGTACTTGTTGCAGGATTCCATCTTGATGCCGCAGGAGCCGCAATTGCTACAGTGCTTGCCCAGGCGGTCAGTGTGGTGCTGGCTCTTTTGATGCTTAAAAGAAGACAACTGCCATTTAAAATAACAAAAAAAGATTTCAGAGTTAATAGTCAATGTAAAAGATTCCTGACAGTTGGAATTCCTCTTGCGCTTCAGGAATTTCTTACCCAGATGTCATTTCTTGCACTGTGTGCATTTATAAATAAGTTAGGGCTAGAAGCTTCTTCAGGATATGGGGTTGCCTGCAAGATAGTAAACTTTGCTATGCTGATACCAAGTGCACTTATGCAGTCGATGGCTTCCTTTGTATCGCAGAATGTTGGTGCCGGTAAGGAGGATAGAGCAAAGAAGGCTATGTTTACCGGAATGGGAATCGGATTAATCGTTGGAATTATCGTTTTCGCAAGTGTATGGTTCTTTGGTGATGTGCTTACATCGATATTCACAACGGATGAAGCGGTTGTACAAAAAGGGTTTGAATATCTTAAGGGGTTTGCTCCGGAAACGATTCTTACAGCAATTCTTTTTTCTATGATAGGTTACTTTAACGGACATGAAAAGACGTTGTGGGTTATGATTCAGGGACTTATCCAGACACTTCTTGTAAGACTGCCACTTGCATATTTTATGAGTATACAGCCGGATGCCAGTCTTACTAATATAGGGCTTGCAGCGCCTGTTGCCACATGCTTTGGAATTATATTAAATGTAATCTTTTTCCTTTACATGACAAGAAAAATGAAAAAGGCATGAGTGGATCAATGATTTATCTCTTGAAATTTTGTTTATAAATTTATGAATAGCAAGTCTGATACACAGGCGATGGAAACAAAAAATTTTGGATAAACAGTAGGAGGTATATTCTATGCCATTGAAAATTGTTAGAAATGATATTACAAAAATGAATGTTGATGCAATTGTCAATGCAGCTAATACATCTCTATTAGGAGGAGGCGGGGTAGATGGATGCATTCATCGTGCTGCCGGCCCAGACCTTCTTGAGGAATGTAGAATGCTCCATGGATGTGAGACAGGGAATGCTAAAATTACAAATGGATATCGTCTTCCCTGTAAATATGTCATTCACACAGTTGGACCAATCTGGCTGGATGGAAAACATCAAGAACAAAAACTTTTAGAATCCTGCTATGATACATCACTGAATCTGGCGAAGGAATATGGCTGTGAATCGGTTGCTTTTCCTCTGATTTCTTCTGGAATTTATGGCTATCCAAAAGATCAGGCATTAAAAGTTGCTGTAGATATCATTGGAAATTTTCTACTGGAAAATGAGATGACAGTCTTTATTGTAATTTTTGACCGGAAGGCATATCAGATTAGCGGAAAGTTGTTTGCGGATATTACAGCTTATATAGATGACCGATATGTGAAAGAACACTCGGACAGTCGGGAAGAACAGAGATGGCGATCGGAGCCGCTTATTGGAGAAAGTTGTTTCGGGTCAACAGTGGAGAGGATGGAAGCGAAGCCAAGCTATAATGCGATAAGCAGCAGGACTCTGGAGGATGCGTTGAATCAGATAGATGAAAGTTTTTCGGAAATGCTGCTTCGTAAAATTGACGAATCCGACATGACAGATACACAGTGTTACAAGAAAGCAAATATTGACCGGAAACTTTTTTCTAAAATCCGCTCGAATAAATTTTATAAACCGTCTAAAACGACAGTGCTGGCATTTGCTCTGGCATTGGAACTGCCAATTACAGAAATGCAGGATATGCTTGGTAAGGCGGGATTTACTTTGTCTCGTTCAAGCAAGTTTGATATTATTGTAGAATATTTTGTTGAACAGGGTAATTATAATGTATATGAAATCAATGAAGCATTGTTTGCTTTTGATCAGAGTCTGATTGGATCATAAAACAATGAATGTTGTTTAATGTCGCTTTCTATGCGACCACTTTCTAAAAGAAAATCGTTATACTATGGCTGCAAGGTACGAAACCGAGCAGCCATTTTTTTGACCAGGTAAATACTAGAGCGTGTTTGAAAAATCATTCCGGCAACCTGCACGTCCCAATTTGCGGTATATTTTGCCTTCATTCAGTTGACGTAGCCCGCTACGCCGCCCTCATTCAGGCGAAATTTCCCACAAATTGTAACGCACATCTTACAGAAAGCATTTTTCAAACACGCTCTAGGACAGTAAACCTAATAGCGAGATTTTCAGGAGGTAAGGTATAATGAGAAAGAATTTAACAGAAATCGTTTTTATCCTTGATCGTAGTGGATCTATGAGTGGACTGGAGCAAGATACAATCGGAGGATTTAATTCTATGATTAATCAGCAGAAAAATGCAGATGGCGAAGCATTGGTTTCTACGATATTGTTTGACAATGTAAGTGAAGTTCTGCATGACCGCATAAATGTAAAGGACATCCAGCCCCTGACCGATCACGATTATATGGTTCGGGGATGTACAGCATTGTTAGATGCTATTGGCGGAGCGATACATCATATTGGAAATATTCATAAGTATGCAAGACAGGAAGACATTCCGGAACATACAATGTTTGTTATCACAACGGATGGAATGGAGAATGCCAGCCGCTATTATAGTAGCAATAAAGTGAAACAGATGATTGAGCGGCAGAAAATAAAATATGGCTGGGAGTTTCTATTCCTTGGAGCCAATATTGATGCTGTGGAGACAGCCAGTTTATTTGGCATTGATGAGGACAGAGCAGTTAACTATCAATGTGACAGCGAGGGAACTGCTCTAAATTATGAAGTGATCAGTGAGGCAATCAGTGCTGTCCGATGTAGTGTACCATTGGGTTCAAATTGGAAAAAGCGCATTGACGAGGATTTTAAAAAACGTGGCAATCGCGAGTAAGTAATTTTCTATGGGTCTTGTACCTATCTTGTACCTGTAGATAGAGAATGCAAAATACTTCAAAATATTATTTAAAACTTCTTACCTGTATATTTAGAAAGTCCTCAAGATTTCAATTCGACAAAATCTCACATATATGGTATCATAAAGACAACCAATAAAAGAAGATGGTATATGTGAGAACTGAGGTATACCTTTAAGATTTTTATAAAGATTTTCCAGAATCAGAGTATTTTTTGATAAGCTCTAAGGGAAACAGTTCAGATATAAATATTTGGCTGTTTCCTTTTTTATTTGGGCAATTAATAGAAAATACAGTATGTATTCTAACATAGCTTTATGGAGTTGTTATCGATTCAGTAAAATAAGGGATAAGATAAATATTAAGGACAATAAAAAGTTCGATGGAAATCAGGGTGAACAATAAAAAATATGTTTTTGGAAGAATACTAGAGCGTGTTTTATAAAATTTTCAAGAGTAAATAAAAGGGAGAAGGGAGAACGAAGGTATTGAAAAAGGCAAAAAAGAGGTTGATTATAACAAGTCTGCTCATAACTATTCTTATTGTTGCTTTTTTGTTTAGTGGCTGTTCAAATGTGTCTAAATATGCAAAGTCAAAATCAGAAAAAGCATCGGGAGAATCGGCGGTAGTAGATTACACCTGTGTTTCAAAGCCGAAAAGTGAGAAGAAGATTTATATTCACTGGCAGATAGCTGTGAGAAAGTTAGAAAGAAAAAGATTCCAGTTGTTTTAATTGATTCTTTGATTAACAGTACAGAATTTGATGTCTGCTACATGACTGACAACATAGATGCGGGGGAGATGGCAGCGAAAGAAATGCTTACGATGCTGCATGATACAGACAATTCTCCGCAGAAATCATTAGAGGTTGGAATCTTGTTGTCGTCAGATGCTTCACAGGCGATGGTAAATCGGGTTTCGGGATTCTTAGATTACTGGGCAAAATACGCACCAACAAAATGGAAGATTACAAAAGATATTGCTTTAAATGGCGGGGATGTGAAAAAAGCAGAGTCGGATGCAGCGAAATTATTGAAGAAAAATGAGAATATAAAGGGAATTTATGGATGTAATAATACATATACAGTGGGGATAGCAAAGACACTTACAAAACAGAAACGAACGGATATTGTTATGGTCGGATTTGATATGGCAGAGGAGACAAAACAGTTTATTAAAGACCCGGATTATCGAGGGGTTTCTTTAATGCAAAAACAAGACCAGATGGGATATCTGGGAATAGGGACTTTGAATTCCCTTATCAATGGAAAAAAATCCGAGCAAAATATTTTGATACCGGGGTTATTATGATTGATTCTGATTATCTTATGGAGAAAGGTGTTTCATGAAAAATCGAAGAAAAAATATGAAAAAAAGAGGGGTGCCGCTTGCTTTATATCTGACAGTTTGTCTGGCGATTATTGTGTCCGCATATTTTCACTTGAGCAGGATCGCACAGAATTTTAATACGCAGCATCTGGAATTGATTACCGGACTGTATGCAGAAAAAATGAATGAATCAATGGAATATCTTCAAAACTATGTAAAAGAAGATGTGAAAATGATTCAGGCAATGGAGAATAAGGAGCCGGAAAAGATTCAGAAACGTTTAGAAAAGAACCTGAATCAGAAAATGTTTTGCAATGTCGGATTCATTTTAAAGAATGGAGAGGTGTATGGCAGTAAATGTGCCGTCGCGGATATCAAAAAGAAGAACTTTGATAAGCAGGCATTAAGTTCAGCAATTTCCTTTAACTCTGACCCGTACCAGTCAAGCGAAACCGGAAATATGATTATGATTGTATTTGTTCCGGTAGCAGCTGACTCGCAGATACGTACTCTTTATGTATCCATTATGATAGAGCAGCTCAGGAAGTTGGGGGTCTATGAATTATTGCAGGGAAAAATCAATGTTCATCTGTTAAAAGTAGATTCAGAAAACTTTATTACCTGCATCAGCAGTAATGAGGATACGACAGCCAATGGCTGGAATAATCTTTTACTGCAGCAGAAATACTTTAAATATGATGAAAATTATTCTTGAAAATGATTGCAAATCTGACTCTTGCAACAGGTGAGCAGGTACATTTGTCAGCCAGTGCCGGAGGCGCGGCATTCCCTGAACAGGGAGAAGACTTTATCTCGTTGTGCAGAAGTGCTGACGTAGCATTATATAATGTGAAACAGAATGGTAAAGCGGCTTTTAAGATAAAATAGGAGGTCGCAGCAGGTAAGGGAGACTGGATTCGCTCAAGTATTATGCCCGCAGAGCGAGATAATCCGCAGACTGCCAGATAAGAAAAAACATTGGAGAAGTTTATGAATACAAGAGAAGAAGCAATAAAATATGGTTTATCCTTTGCGAATACCTATGTAGAAGCACCATTTCGTGATCAGAACTGGCAGCTTGTACGGGTGAAGGGAAGTAAGAAAGCATTTCTGTGGGTTTATGAAAAGGATGGATTCATTCATTTGAATGTGAAAGTAGAGCCAGAGTGGAGAGACTTCTGGAGAGAGGTGTATTCATCAGTTATTCCGGGGTATCACCAGAATAAAAAGTATTGGAATACGCTTATCCTTGACGGAACGATACCGGAAAAAGAAGTGAAACGAATGATTACAGAAAGTTACGATATTGTAACAGACAGCCCGACAAAGAGAATCTATGAGGCAGTAAAAAAGATTCCAAAAGGACACGTTGCAACTTATGGACAGGTAGCGGCAATGGCTGGAAATCCGAAAATGTCACGAGCAGTCGGTAATGCCCTCCACAAAAACCCTGATCCAGAAAATATCCCATGTTTTCGTGTTGTAAACTCTAAAGGAGAACTCGCAGGAGCATTTGCATTTGGCGGAGAAGGAGAGCAGGCGAAACGTTTGGAGGAAGACGGCGTAGAGGTAAAGAACGGGAAAGTAGACCTAAAAAAATTTGGGATAAATAGTAATTAGCACAGGCAAGGAAGCTGTCTTTGGCGGCATTTGCTCCAGTGACCAGCGAATAGAAAACAGAAAATCAAATCACAGCCTGTTGGAAAAAATTCTCAACAGTATTTTTATGCCGGTTGGCAGAATGTTCTTGAAATTGAGGTTCTGTAAAAAGAACCGGAGAAGAAAAATCATAAAGACTAAAGAAATATAAGCGTATTAAATTGAGGTGCAGATGGAATCCTCAAAATGGAAGTATTGAAAATCTGAGTTACTGCAGGCAAAACAGACGCCACTAGAAAGAGAAACCTATATTTGTGATTTTCGTCGCTGCGGGCTGGTCTGTTTGTTCCTCCTCCCTACAAATCACTATTTATCTCTTGTTAACTTGTGAATCCATTTATAGCTTCGGAATCTCAAGAAAATCGGAAGTCCCTTAAATATCTGGTCAGACTGCAGGCAGATCACTACCGCAGGAATCGGCCATTTCCACCAAAAAGCAGCGGAGAGAGACAGTGGAAGTACAATGCCCCAGGTACTGATCATATTGACATAGAGTGAAAACTTTGTATCCCCTGCACCACGGATGATTCCAGAACCAACAGGCATCTGGTATGCCATACCAACCATAACTATTGCCATAATGATAATGAGCTGTTCTGCAAGTTGAGTTGCTGTCGGACTTAATGTATACTGTGCCAAAAGGAAATCTTTTGTGAAATAAAGAACGGCACCAAGAATCATTCCAATGCATACATCAAGTACAGAAAGTGTTCTTGCCGCAGCTTTTACCTCGTCCAAATCTCCCTTGCCGACTGCCTTACCCATCATAACGGAAGAAGCAGAGGACATAGCAAGTACAACAACTTTCATATACTGATAAAATGTACTTGCAACAGAATTTGCCGCGATTGCATCGGAACTCAAATGCCCGAGAATCGCTGTCTGCATCGGTACGGAAATCGCCCATAACATGCCGGATATGAAGACAGGAACAGCCACTTTCACATAATCCGAACGCAATAATTTATCAATGTGAAATACTGCCTTGTCTGAAAATAACTTTAACTTTTTATCTATTTTTATCACATAAATAAATACAATAAGGAATTCTAAACATCTCGATATCATTGTACCAATCGCTGCACCTCTGATTCCTAATTCAGGGAACCCAAATCGCCCGTAAATCAAAGTATAGTTAATACTTACATTTACGACTAAAGAAATACACGATATCACAAATGCAATTCGTACCGTCTCCACACTACGAAGCGCAGACAGAAGCACCTGTGTCACAAGATACAAAAGAAATGTATACTTTATAATCTGCAAATAACTTCCTGCCTCAGACAAAATCGCCGTATCAGACGTAAAAAATCCTAAAATTGCGCCTGGAAACAGTGAACATAAAAGAATCAAAAAGATTCCCAGACAAAATGCAATCTTTAAAACCATTCCCGTAATCTGCCGGATTGGTTCCATCCGTTTCTGTCCCCAATATTGCGAGGCAATAACAACCAGCCCATCACCAATAACAACTGCCGCCTGCTGAATAAGGAAAAATACCTGATTTACCAACGCTGCACCAGAAAGAGCATTCTGACTGTACGCTCCAAGCATGATGTTATCGGCCATATTCACGCTATAAGAAATAAGGTTCTGCAATGAAATAATAATAAGCAGCGGAAATAATGCTACGTAAAAATTTTTATCGTGGGAGAAAAATGTTTTTTTCATAAAAAATAGCCTTTCTGTAGATATAAATCAGTATCAGTGGGGCATTCTTGAACTCTTGTCTTCTTCCTCAAATCTCTCCAACTGATTTCACGAGCTGCCAATGAGCAGAACTCAGGGAGATAAATAAAGCATATTTGTGACTTTAGTCGCTGCGGTTTGAATGCTCGCTTTACGCGCTCGCATCCAAACCTTGCTCCGAGGCCACAAATATGCTTTATTTATCTTCCTGAGTTCGTCTGCTTCGCCAGCTCTCGGTAAATCAGGCTTTTTTTGCTCCGAAATATTCTTTGGTGAGCTTTACAACTGTTCCCGATAAGAGGAATACAGCAATCAAGTTCGGTATGGACATAAGTCCGTTAAATGTTTCTGCGATACTCCATAATAATCCCAAGTCTACCGTTGCTCCGAGAATCGCAACAAGTGAGTAGACAATCATAAACGGACGAATTGTTTTTGTCCCAAAAAGGAATTCGATGCAGCGGGAGCCGTAAAGTCCCCATCCGATTGTAGTGGAGAATGCGAAACAGCAAAGTGCAATGGCTGTAAAGATGGATACCCATCCGCCATAAGTTGCAGTGAAGCCCTGGATGGTCAGTTCAGCACCGGCCGCTTGTCCGTAAGGAACATTAATGCCGCTGCATAAAATAATTAAGGCGGTCAGTGTACAGATAACGATTGTATCTGTAAATACTTCAAAGATACCGAATAATCCCTGTTTTACAGGCTGGGAGGTATCTGCTGTTGCGTGAGCGATGGAGCCGGTACCAAGACCCGCTTCGTTAGAGAAAATACCTCGTGATACACCCTTTTTCATACTGGTGAATAAAGTTCCTACCATTCCACCGGTAAATGCTGCCGGATGAAATGCTCCTTCAAAAATAGACTGGAATACAGCCGGTATCTGCTGTATGTTTAAAATAACAACACCAAGTCCGAGAAGGATGTAAAGCAGCGCCATAAATGGAACTAAAGTTTCTGTTACTTTTCCGATTCGGCGGATACCACCGATAAGAATTAAGGCAACAGCGATAGCAATAACAATACCGATTACAAGGTTGATGGTAGAAAGACTGCCTGATGAAGCAAGGTTAAAGTTGAGCATCAGTGAATCAATCGCAGTTACGATTGTGTTGACCTGTGTTGCATTTCCTGTACCAAATACGGTCAGAACACCGAAAAGGGAAAAGAGAAAGGCAAGCCAGTGCCAGTGTTTGGAAAGTCCATTTTTGATATAGTACATTGGACCGCCAACCCAGTCACCCTGTGAGTTTTTTTCACGGAAGTGTACAGCGAGTGTTACTTCAGAATATTTGGTACACATTCCAAGAAGGGCAGATATCCACATCCAGAAAACGGCTCCTGGTCCGCCAATCGTGATCGCACCGGCTACACCGGCAATATTTCCCGTTCCAACGGTTCCGGCAAGTGCGGTACATACCGCCTGAAACGGAGTGATTGATCCATCCGCGGCTTCTGATTTATCAAAAATCCGTCCTAAAGTATTTTTGATAGAGTAAGGAAACTTTCGAATCTGAATGAATCCTGTTCGAAAACTGAGATAAAGTCCAACACCAATGATACAGACCATTGCTGGAATACCCCAGATAAAGTTGTTAACAGCGCTGTTAACGGCTTCTATTGTTTTTAGCATTAGTACAGTCCCCCTTTAGCTTACTAAAGTAAAGATTATACCATTGTTTTATTAAATAACGCAAGAGTTTTACTCTTGTTTTTTTCTGAAATTTGTTTTATACTGTAAAAAGTTCAATATAAGACCAGAGCGTGTTTGAAAAATGCTTTCTGCAAATTGCGATGTGCAGGTTGCTGGAATGATTTTTCAAACACGCTCCAGGGGAGCTTGTCGTTTTAGGAAGCTGAGAGTAAGGTTGTGCCTTAGACCCTTGAACCTGTTTGGATAATGCCAGCGTGGAAGAGTTTGCAAAAGAACTTTCAATAAAAAGTTTATCAGGAAGATTTTAAAAGCAGCGTCAGCATTATTTGCTGGCCTTTTTCTTTTTTATCTGCAGGAACTTTTAATATGAAGACATAAATTCTTTTTTAGATATAGCCAATGGCAGATTGCAGATCAGAAAAGAATAGCAGACTTTTTATGCGGCGTAAATACAATATTTATACAAGATATATGGAGGAATGAAGAATGAATGCAAGTGTAGCAATTCAGGTTTTACCATCTGTACAGGATGAAGAAGAAGTAATCCGTATCGTAGACGAGGTCATTGATTACATCAAATCCACAGGATTAAACTATTATGTAGGACCATGTGAGACATCAATTGAAGGCGATTATGATACTTTAATGGAAATCGTAAAGAACTGCCAGTTAGTGGCAGCAAAAGCAGGATGCAAAGCAATGAACACTTATGTTAAGATTTCTTACAAGGCGGAAGGAGACGTGCTGACCATTGACAAAAAGGTTACAAAGCATCACCAGTAAGCTTCCAGCAGTAGTAGCATTATGCCTTCTGATTCTGCTCTGGCAGTTTTTATGCCAGAGTGGGGCAGTTCCGGCATACATGCTGCCTTCTCCCGTGCAGGTGATAAAAGCGTTAGTGACTGATTTGCCAACGATATTAAAACATGCCAGTGTTACGTTGCAGGAAGCCTTTTACGGACTGTGTATCGGTGTTGGTTTAGCATTTGTTATGGCAACATTAATGGATCATTTTCAGATACTTAACAAGGCGTTGTATCCGATTCTGATTATCACACAGACGATTCCGACAATCGCTATCGCACCATTGCTTGTGCTGTGGATGGGATTTTACATGGCACCGAAAATTACTCTTGTTGTAATCACAACTTTTTTCCCAATTACAGTAGGCTTGCTTGACGGGTACAAGAGCGTGGATAAGGATTCCATTGATCTCATGCGGGCAATGGGAGCAACCAAAATACAGATATTTTTCCATGTGAAGTTTCCGACTGCATTGCCGCAGTTCTTTTCTGGTTTAAAGATTTCTGCTTCTTACGCAGTTGTAGGAGCGGTTATTTCTGAATGGCTCGGGGGATTTGAGGGACTTGGTGTTTACATGACAAGAGTTTCAAAGGCATATGCTTTTGATAAAATGTTTGCAGTTATTATTTTTATTGTCATTATCAGTCTTCTTTTAATGGGAGCGGTCAATCTCATCAAAACACTCTCTCTGCCGTGGGTGAGAGTGGAGAAAAAGGAAGTTTTGGAATAAAAAAAGATATATTTGGATATTTAAAATATCCTATATTAAAATCACATTCAAAGTAATCTATATGGATATATAATAGCATCCAAAAGAATCCATATGGGCATATATAATAATATCCAAAAGAATCCATATGGGCATATATAATAATATCTAAAAGAATCTATATGAGTACACATAATAATATCTAAAATAATCTATGTGATTTTGTACAAATAGTATCTGAAAATTTACAGGAGGAAATTATGAGAAAGTTAAACTGGAAAAAAATTATTGCAGGAACTTTGAGTGCAGTAATGTTATTATCTGTAACTGCATGTGGTTCTTCTAGCACAAAGAGCGAGAGTGCAAGTACAGAAGCAGGTAAAAAGGAGCTTACAAAAGTAACATTCTGCCTTGACTGGACTCCAAATACAAACCACACAGGAATTTACGCAGCAAAGGCACTTGGTTATTACGAAGATGCCGGGCTTGATGTTGAAATCGTACAGCCACCGGAAAATGGAGCGGCAACCATGTGCGCATCTGGTCAGGCTCAGTTCGCCATCGAAGCACAGGATACAATGGCAGCCGCACTTGATTCCGATGACCCCCTTGGAATCACAGCCGTTGCAGGACTGATTCAGCATAATACATCAGGAATCATTTCCAGAAAAGGAGATGGAATTACCAGCCCGAAAGGACTTGAAGGAAAGACTTATTCCACATGGGAATCTCCAATCGAGCAGGCTACTTTAAAAACAGTTATGAAAGATGAGGGAGCAGACTTCAGTAAAGTAAAATTAATCCCTAACAACATCACAGATGAGCCAGCTGCATTAAAAGCAAACCAGACAGACGCTATCTGGGTATTCTACGGATGGGGTGGAATCAACGCAGAAGTAGAAGGAGTTGACTGTGACTACTGGAACTTCAAAGATATCGACTCTGTATTTGATTACTACACACCAGTTATGATCGCAAACAATGACTTCTTAAAGAACTCACCAGATGAGGCAAAAGCATTCCTTGCAGCAACCAAAAAAGGATACCAGTACGCGATTGATAATCCAAAGAAAGCAGCAGACCTTCTTATCGCAGGAGATGACACAGGTTCCTTAAAAGGTTCTGAAGACTTAGTATATAAGAGTCAGGAATGGCTTTCTAAACAGTATGTAGCAGATGCAGACAACTGGGGAGTTATTGACGAGACAAGATGGAATAACTTCTACAAATGGCTCGCAGAGAATAAACTGACTACAAAAGACCTCACAGGAAAAGGTTTCTCAAACGACTATCTTCCTAAATAATTTGCAGGGATGGGCGAACAGACAGACGAGCCGCCAAAGACAGAAAAGCGAATCGCCATATAGCCATATCTGTGATTTTCGTCGCGGCGCGTTGAATATTCGCTTATACGCTCATATCCAACACTTGCTCCCAGACCACAGATATGGCTATATGGCGATTCGCTTTTCGTCAACTTTGTCTGTGGCAAATTATTAGAGAAAGGATAATATAATGGTTCTTTTAAAGGCTGAACATATTACAAAAAAATATAGTGGAAGAACTATAATCAAAGATATTAATATCGAATTGCATAAAGGAGAACTTATTTCACTTCTCGGAGTTAGCGGTTCTGGAAAGACAACTCTTTTCCATGTCCTTTCTGGACTGACAACTCCAGAGGAGGGAAGGGTATTGCTTAATGGTGAAGATATTACTTCTAGGCCAGGACAGATTAGTTATATGCTCCAGAAAGATTTACTTTTTCCACATAAAAAAATAATCGACAACACGGCATTACCGTTGGTTCTTCATGGAATGAGCAAAAACGAAGCAAGAAAAAAAGCACAGATGTATTTCAAAGACTTTGGACTTGAAGGAACAGAGTATCAATATCCTTCCCAGCTGTCCGGAGGTATGCGCCAGAGAGCAGCCCTGCTTAGAACATATCTTTCTTCTAATGGAGTTGCACTTCTTGATGAACCATTTAGTGCACTGGATACCATTACGAAAACAGCAATTCACAGATGGTATCTTGAAGTTATGCAGCATATTGATTTATCTACAATTTTTATAACACATGATATTGATGAGGCAATCCTTCTTTCAGACAGAATTTATATTCTCAATGGAAAGCCTGGAGAAATTCGAGATGAGATTATCATTAAAGAAAAGAAACCACGGGCGGAGGATTTTTACCTCACAGATGAATTCCTTGCATATAAACGGGAAATAATAGCGAAACTTTAGAAATCCGGCTTGCCTGGTGGAAACAACGCTAATGATTATCAGTGACAAGTGGAAAGTTCTTATTTTGTGGGATTTATTGCTGGGAACGAAGCGATTTGGAGAACTTCGCAAGTCGATTGTTCATGTATCGCAGAAAGTTTTAATTATCAAAACATGAAGGAGAAAGAAGTGTGAGTGAGAAATCAATAGAAAGTAACGGTATGAATAATGGTAGTAATAGAAAGAATGGAAATGTCAGAGAATCATTTAACAGTCAGTGGGGATTTATCCTTGCCTGTATCGGTTCTGCGGTTGGCATGGGAAATATATGGATGTTTTCCACAAGGGTTTCGCTTTATGGCGGTGGAGCATTTCTGATTCCATATATTATTTTTGTTGTTCTGATCGGAGCGACAGGTGTTATCGGTGAGATGAGTCTTGGCCGGGCAGCAAGATCTGGCCCCATTGATGCATTTGGCATGATCTGTGAGAAAAAAGGAAAGAGAAAGCTGGGAGAAGCTCTTGGAATGATTCCCGTACTTGGTTCGCTTGCGATGGCAATCGGCTATACTGTAGTTATGGGCTGGATTTTAAAATATGCAGCCGGAACTTTTACAGGAGCAACCCTCGCACCAGAGAGTGTAGAAGATTTCGGTGGGCGTTTTGGCAGTATGGCATCTGCGTTTGGAAACAATGTATGGCAGGTTATCGCGTTAGCTGCCTGTATGGCGATTTTGATGTTTGGCGTGGGAAGAGGAATTGAGAAAGCAAATAAGATACTCATGCCAGTATTTTTTGTGTTATTCGTGATTCTTGGTATTTATGTATTTTTCCAGCCGGGTGCTGCAGATGGGTATCATTACATCTTTCGTGTGGATAAAACCGCATTAATGAACCCTAAAACGTGGATATTTGCTTTAGGACAGGCTTTTTTCTCCCTTTCTGTCGCGGGAAATGGAACACTTATTTACGGTTCTTACCTTTCTGATGAGGAAGATATTCCGGCTTCAGCGGCAAGAGTAGCATTATTTGACACGATTGCAGCGATACTTGCAGCACTTGTCATTATTCCGGCAATGGCAACAACTGGGGCACAGCTTAACCAGGGAGGCCCGGGATTGCTGTTCGTTTACCTGCCAAATCTAATAAAATCAATGCCGGGAAGTACATTGATTGCGATGATTTTCTTTGTTGCGGTACTATTTGCTGGCATGACTTCATTGATTAACCTCTATGAGGCCCCGATTGCTACTGTACAGGAAAAATTACACGTTGGAAGAAAGGCAGCCTGTCTCATTATTGCCGCTATCGGTGTAGTTGTATCTTTGATGATTCAGGGAATTGTATCCGGCTGGATGGATGTCCTTTCAATTTATATTTGCCCTCTTGGCGCAGGACTGGCAGGAATTATGTTCTTCTGGATAGCTGGTAAAAAGTATGTGGAGGTACAGGTCAACAAGGGAAGAAAAAATAAATTTACAGAATTATATTTTCCGATATGTAAGTATATTTATGTGCCGGTATGTATTTTAGTCCTTATACTAGGAATCGCACTCGGCGGAATCGGATGATATAAAGATAAAAATGTAAAATGTATTGGGACGTACCGAGAGGTGCGAGTTATGGAGAGAAAGTTATGAGAAAGTTTAAATATACAATCAAAGAAGAACAGGGAATTCATGCCCGCCCAGCATCTTTCCTGATTCAGGAAGCCAGAACATATGAAAGCAGAATCACTCTTCGGGTAAAAGGAAAAGAAGTAGATGCATCGAATATTATCGCTGTGATGGCATTGGATGTGATGTGCGGACAGAAAGTTGAAGTTGAAATATGCGGAACCGATGAGGGAGTCGCATATCGAGGGATGAAAAAGTTCTTTGAGGGAAACCTTTGAAGAACTTTTGATTTTACAGTAGAACGGACGAATCCGAAGAAGAAAATAATCTATATTTGTGACTTTAGTTGCTGCGCTTTGAATGCTCGCTTACGCACTTGCATCCAAACCTTGCTCCGGGGCCACAAATATAGATTATTTTCTTCTTCGGATTCTGTCTGTGGCTGTTGAAGTAAAAGATTCTTTTCTGCCGAATCAGCCAACTTCTTTGATGATGTAAACGGATTGAGAGAGAAGATGGAATATAATATGAAGAATACTGTCTAAATATCAATCTTCCCAAATTTATCTTTTGGAGTTTGTTTGTTTTGCAGCCTCACAACCCTCAGAATTTCTTCATTTTATTGACAAAACTTTGTTTTTTACTGTAAAATGAGATTGATAGTATCAGGAATAATAGGAGAAATTTATGGGCAAGTCAGAAAAGCAGATTGAAAAAGAAAAAGCACGTAATCAGAGGATTATAGATACTGCCTTTCAGATTTTTGTAGAGAAAAAAATAGAAGCAGTGACTATGGAAGAAATTGCAAGGAAAGCAGGTATCGGAAGAGCAACACTTTTCCGCTGCTATTCAAGTAAGCCAGAACTTGTTATGGCTGTATGTACTGCAAAGTGGAAGGCATATTTTGATAAGTTAGATGCGATCAGGCCACTGGAAAGTATCCACGATATTCCGGCGATTGATCGTTTTATATTTACATTAGATGGTTATATTGATATGTATCAGAATCATAAAGATCTACTCCAGTATAACGACAACTTTAACCACTATATGGTACACCAGAAAGGTATTGCTGCGGAGAAGTATGAAGAATTTTATAAATCATTATATTCGATGAACACGAGATTACACTGGATGTATGAGAAGGCAAAAGAGGATAAAACATTCCGTACAGATATTCCAGAAGAACAGTTCTTCCGGGTGACATTTCATTCGATGATGGCAACCTGTGCGTATTATGCGGGGGGATTTATCTGGGGGTCGGAAGAGAATAAAGATTATACCGAGGAACTCATAAGATTAAAAGAAATGATATTGAAGTACGTTACTATTTAATTCATTAGATACACTACAGACGAAGCCATTGCCCCAATAAGGCATATTTGTGATTTTAGTCGCGGCGTGT
>OICZ01000193.1_pt1 | contig 33520 bp, 28 predicted proteins | sample 1581461 | NCBI WGS metagenome assembly OICZ01 (sample SAMEA3882548, study PRJEB24775) | human gut metagenome | biome: human-associated habitat; feature: intestine environment; material: feces | place: Netherlands | collected 2009/2010 | reverse complement strand
TCTGTGGATTTCTTTTGTCCTTTTCCACAATTGTAAAATCTATGTAAATGGCTTATTTCCATTGTTTTACGATTTTTGTCCACATTATCCACATTATCCACAGACTTGTACACAATCAGGGTGTGGATTTCCCTGGTATTTACAATTTCTCCAATCTGCGTTATAGTCAGATTAACGATAATAAAAGAAGGAGAGATTGCCATGAATTACATTAAAGTAACAACCACATATCCAACCGGTGGAACGCTGCTTCCAAACGCATTTGTTGATAATTATATGATCCGTGCGAACGGTGAATACATCAAAGTGTATATTTATCTTCTGCGTATGGTTTCTGACGGTGCAAACTTCAGCATTCCTTGTCTTGCAGATGTACTGGAACTTACGGAGCGTGATGTTACTCGTGCGTTAAAATACTGGGAGAAAGAATCCCTCTTACGCATGGAGCTTAAAGACGGCGAGATCAGTTTTATAGAGCTTCTCCCTGTCAGTGGCAATCCACATTCTCCTGCACAGACTACAAAACAAGAAGACACAGCCCAAGCTACTTCTTCAGCAGCTTCTAAGACTACTGTGAAGGATCAGACGATCACTGGTGCTGAACCGATTCCTGCCATGAAGACGCTTTCTCCTGCAGAACTTCAGCGTAAGAGCGAAGATGAGCGTTTTTCTTATCTTCTCTACGTATGTGAGATGTTCTTAGGAAAGCCTTTAACTTGTACGGATATGAACACTTTACTTTACATGTATGAAGATCTTAGAATGTCATGTGAATTGATTGAATATCTTGTAGAGCATTGTGTATCAAATGGTAAGAAGAGTTTCCGTTATATGCAGTCTGTAGCGATCAACTGGTACGAAGCAAATATCAAAACTCCTGAAGAAGCGAAAGCGTACAGCAAGAATTTTCGTAAGGAATATTATTCTATCATGCGTGCATTTGGATTAAATCAGAATCCAGCCCCTGTTCAGGAAGAATATATGAAACGATGGCTTGAAACTGATGGTTTTGATCTTGCACTGATCATTGAAGCTTGTAATCGTACGATCAATGCGATCAACAAACCTAGTTTTCCATATGCAGATACAATCTTAAAGCACTGGAAAGATAACCACATCGTAACATTGGAAGATGCGAAAAACTTCCATATCCGGCAGAAAGCACCAAAGACTTTCGCTAACAATAACAACCAGAGCAATATGCATAACTTTACGCAGCGTGATTATGATTTTGATGCGTTAGAGCAACAGCTTTTACAGAAACAGTTCGCGGATGAACTCATGGAGAACTAACTTATGTCATTATCAAATAACGATTATCAGGATATCATGCGCCAGTATGAGGAAAGACGGCTTTCTAATTACCGTCTCCATGAACAGCGCAAGAAAGATATATACACAACAATTCCAGAGATTAAAGAACTTGACCGGCAGATCACTGCCAATTCTATTTCTCTCGGAAAGCAGCTGATCGTCCGGGATGATCCTGCTTTGAGAGAGGAATATCGCATAAAGAATCAGGCACTGATCAGCCAGAAACAGGCTCTCTTAAAAGAAGCCGGATATTCTTCTGATTATCTGGAACCGATCTACTATTGTAAGAAGTGTAAGGATACCGGATATATTGGACAGGAACAATGTTCCTGCTTTCATCAGGCGATGATCGATCACCTGTATTCCGGTTCTAATATGGCTAAGATTTTAGCCCGGGAGAATTTTCGGACCTTCAGAGAAGATTATTATTCCGACCAGATGACCAAGCAAGGTCTTCCAAGCCCTAGACGTAACATCCAGAAAGTCGTGGAACACTGTAAAACCTTTATTTCCAGATTTCCAAATCATGACAACATTTTATTTCAGGGTTCCACTGGTGTTGGGAAGACTTTCTTAAGTCATTGTATTGCAAAGGAAATCATGGACCGCGGTTTTACCTGCGTCTATATGACAGCTTTCCAGCTGTTTGATACTTTGGCAAAGCATACCTTTGGCAAAGGAAAGGATATGGAACAGGAAACATCTGCTAACCTGATCTTTCAATGCGATCTATTGATCATCGATGACCTTGGAACTGAAATGATCAATAAATTTGTGATCTCACAGTTATTTCAATGTTTGAATGAACGATTGATCCAGGAAAGATCAACGATCATATCCACAAATTTATCTCTGCAAGAATTCAGAAATACTTATTCTGAACGAATTTTTTCAAGGATCATTGAGAATTATTCATGGCAGAAAATCTATGGAGATGATATCCGTTTCAAAAAATCGAACTTGACGTAACTTATTTATAATGTTATAAAAAACTATAGAACAATATACGAAGGAGATAGTATCATGAGACGATCTGACCGTAACTTTACTAAGATTCCAGACGGTAAACTTGGAATCATTGCCCTTGAAGGATGCAAAGAACTTGGAAAAACAATCGACAACTATATCATCCAGTGGAGATCTGAAACTTACAAAGATTTCAAAGACTCTGTTGCCTGTGATGGATATTTAAGAGATACTTATCTTTTAGATGCCAGTTGCCCACGTTTTGGTTCTGGAGAAGCTAAAGGTATCATTCGCGAATCTGTTCGTGACATGGATTTATACATTATTGTTGATGTATTAAACTACAGCGTAACTTACTCTTTAAGCGGACGTGTAAACCACATGTCTCCAGACGATCACTATGCTGACTTAAAACGTATCATCAGTGCTTCCGCTGGAAAGGCTAAGAGTGTTAATGTTATCATGCCTTTCTTATATGAAAGCCGTCAGCATAAGAGAAGTACACGTGAATCTTTAGACTGTGCAGTTATGCTTCAGGAACTGATCAGCCTTGGTGTTGATAATATCCTGACTTTCGATGCACATGACCCTCGTGTACAGAATGCAATCCCTATCAGTGGATTTGATAACATCCAGCCTACTTATCAGTTTGTAAAATCATTAGTTGAACAGTGTGATGATGTTCACTTTGACAACGACCACTTAATGGTTATCAGCCCAGATGAAGGTGCTATGCAGCGTGCGATCTACATGGCAAACGTTGTTGGTGTTGATGTTGGTATGTTCTATAAGAGACGTGATTACAGCCGTATCGTAGACGGACGTAACCCGATCGTAGCACACGAATTCCTTGGCTCTTCCGTAGAAGGAAAAGACGTAATCATCCTCGATGATATGATTTCGTCAGGTGACAGTATCCTCGATGTAGCACGCCAGCTCAAGATGCGTAAAGCAAAACGTATCTACGCTGCTGCAACCTTCGGACTTTTCACAAACGGTATGGAAAAATTCGACCAGGCTTACGAAGAAGGACTGATCAGCGGAATCCTCACAACAAACCTGATCTATCAGACACCGGAACTGCTCAGCCGCCCTTACTACATCAACTGCGACATGAGCAAGTACATCGCACTGGTGATCGATACACTGAACCATGATGCTTCTATCAGCAGCATCCTTGATCCAAGCGAGCGTATCCAGCATGTAGTTGAGAAATATAAAAAAGGGGAAGCGATTGACTAATTTATACGAGCGAAATTTTTCCGCTGTATGACAAAAAATACTGCCTGAATATCATTTTCTGATATTCAGGCAGTATTTTTTTACTCTTAAACGTTAATTTGTGAATACTCGGTAATTCTCTTTTTTATCGTAATCTTTGCGGATCCCATCATCCTCATACATGGTATAACTGCTGTTTTCGTATCCGATAAGCTGCAGATGTTCGGTATCAATATCCTTCACACACTCTGCCGCTTCTGCAACCGGGATACATTTACCATTTCGAATGAAGAGCGGTACTTCATTTGATGCCACATCTACATAATGGATACCTTTCGCGAGAATCTCTTCCGAAATGCTTCCATCCGGCAGGAACTTGACAAATTTCATTTCTTCCGGCAGATAAACATAACGGCCTCTTGCGTTCTGCTCGTAAACCGGAGCGATCATAATCTCGTTTCCGAGCATCAGCTGATCCTCTACTCGGATTGCTCTCTTGTCATCCGGATAAACAAACCCTAACGGCTTAAAATACATGTCATCACTCAGCGCAGCTTTCATGTACTCGCTGTACAGATACGGCACAAGACGATATCTAGTGTTAATGACAGCACGGAAATCCTCGATATTTTCGAATTGATAACACTCCTGCTCTCTTGTTCCCGTCGCCGAATGATTACGCATCAGTGGTGTAAATACACCAAGTGCGAGAAAACGAAGCAGCAATTCTCTTGTTGTATCAGCACCAAAACCTCCAAGGTCAGCACCTGTATACAGGAAACCACACATGTTCAGAGACGGCAGCATCTTCAGGTTAAGAAGGATATGTGACCACCAGGATTTATTATCTCCGGTCCAAATTCCGCCATAACGATGCATTCCGATGTAAGAAGATCTGGAAAACATCAGAAAACGTTTTTCCGGGTCAATGCGTTCAAACGCTTCTCCGGCCGCTCTTGTCATATTATAGCCAAAAAGATTATGTACTTTGTCATGGCGGATCTTTTTGCCATCCACATTGTGATAAAATCTTTTATAGTCTTCCGGATCATTCGCAATACTGAGCATCTTGTCCTGCATTTCCCAAGGATGGATCTTGCCTTCGGTATCCTTTGCAAACTCTCCGGCAAGTTCTTTTGCCTCTGCAAGACCTTCGGAAGAATAAAAGATCGCAGGCTCGTTCATATCATTCCAGAAACCTTCTATTCCCTGTTCGATCAGAAAACGATATTTGTCCCCGAACCATTTTCTGGCTTCCGGATTCAGCATATCCGGAAAATGGGTATCTCCCGGCCATACAGCTGCAACGAAATCACTTCCGTCTTCTCTCTTGCAGAAATAGTTGTTTTTGACACCTTCCTCGTAAATCTCATATCCCGGCTCAACCTTGACACCGGCATCAATGATCGGAATCAGGCGAATACTCTGGTCATTCATTTCCTGTACGAATTCCGGAAAATCCGGAAAATTTTCTTCACTCACTGTGAAATCTTTGAATGACTGCATATAGTCAATATCCATGTAAATCATGTCGATCGGAATATGATTCTCCCGATATCCTTTTGCGACAGTACGGAAATCTTCTTTCGTCGTATAACCCCAGCGGCTCTGTCCGAAACCAAAGGCAAACTTCGGCGGGATATAGCTGCGTCCGATTACATGGCGGAACTGTTTTACGATATCATAAGCATTCTCACCTTCAAGCACGTAGATATCCAAGTCAGCATTTTCGCAAGATACCTTAAGGGTATCCTCTCTGTCATATCCAATATCAAAGGTCAGTTTTGAGGGATAGTCGAAAAACAATCCAAACGTCCTCTTTCCGCTCACAACAATGAAGTTGTGGGCTCCGTACAGAGAACGCTTGTCCTCTGTGTGTACCGGATCATCTGTACAATTACTGATATAACAGTACCCTCTCTTGTTGATTCCACGATTGGCTTCACCCAGACCATAGACAATGTCATCTTCATCCATGATATAAGTAAAAACAAATCCTTCCTCCTGACTGACTTCTCCATACGGGAGAACGCCCTTAGTTGTTTCAATCTTTTCAGTCAGTGCCTCCGTATCAAACGGAGTTCCATATCTATATTTTCTAATCATTTCTTTATCACCTAGTGTTTATAATATAGTACAAATGCTTCATATGGATTCAGAACAATTTTTCTTTCAAATTCTTTTCTTCCAAGGTTTGTGATCAGGCACTCTGCGCCTTTAAATTCTTCCGGCACTTCTACTTCTGCATTCTTATCGCTGAAGTTGCAGACAGTCAGAAGCTTTTCCTGATCCTGTTTTCTTGTGTACGCAAAAATCTGTTCATCCTCACGGTAAAGAGGTTCAAATTCACCATAAACAATAATGTCTTTTTCTTTACGCAATCGGATCAGTTTCTGATAGTAGTGGAAAACAGAATCCGGATCTTCAAGCTGCTGTGCTGCATTGATCTTCTTGTAGTTCGGATTCACTTTGATCCACGGCTCGCCCTCTGTGAATCCAGCCTGTTTACTGTCGTCCCACTGCATCGGAGTTCTCGCATTGTCACGGCTTCTCAGCATCAGACATTTCATCATGTGTTCCGGAGTCATAAGACCTGATTCCGTAAACTCTTTAAAGTAATTAATACTTTCAATATCACGGTAATCTTCCAGTTTGTCAAAGTAAATGTTTGTCATACCAAGCTCTTCACCCTGATATACATATGGCGTTCCCTGCATCATATGAATACAGGTCGCCAGCATTTTTGCGGAGGTTTCTCTGTATACCGGATTGTCATTTCCAAAACGGCTGACACTTCTCGGTTGATCATGATTACCTAAAAACAAACTGTTCCACGCCTTACCCTGAAGTTCTTCCTGCCATTTGATCATAATATTTTTGAACTCTTTGAAGTCATATTTTGCAGTCGTCCACTTTCCATAATCTCCGCATCCACTCTCCACATGCTCGAATTGGAATACCATGTTCAATTCATTTCGGTCATCACCCGCATATTTCTGTGCTTCTTCTATTGTGACTCCTGCGGTCTCACCGACTGTCATGATATCATATTTTGAAAGAACTTTTTGATTCATTTCCTGAAGGAATTCGTGGACCCTTGGACCATGTACACAATATGGTCCAAAGTCTCCATAAAGACCGTTATTCATTTCTCCGTCCGGAAATCTCTGATCTTTGGAAATCATACTGATAACATCCATTCGGAAGCCATCGATTCCTTTTTCACACCAGAATTTCATCATGTCATAAACTTCCTGGCGTACTTTTTCATTTTCCCAATTGAGATCCGGCTGTTTTTTTGAAAACAGATGCAGATAATACATCTGAGTTTGCGGATCATATTCCCATGCAGAACCGCCAAATGCTCCGCCCCAGTTATTAGGTTCTTTTCCGTTTACCGGATCTTTCCAGATATAATAATCACGATATGGATTATCTTTTGATTTACGGCTTTCAATAAACCAGTTATGTTCATCTGAAGTATGGTTGACTACGAGATCCATCAGAATCCTGATGGATCTTTTGTGTGCTTCACACAACAATTCCTCGTAATCCTCCATCGTTCCATATTCTTCATAAATTCTGCGGTAATCAGAAATATCGTAACCATTATCGTCCTGAGGTGATTCCAGCATCGGAGAAATCCACAACACATTTACCCCAAGTTCTTTAAGGTAATCCAGTTTCTGTATGATTCCTCTGATATCTCCCACACCATCACCGTTACTGTCTTTAAAACTCTTTGGATATATCTGATATACTACACTTTCTTTCCACCATTTTTTCTCCATGCCAAATCTCCTCGTTTATAATTGTTTAGTATTATTTAACCGCTCCTGTAACAACACTATTCATGATACCCCATACATCTTAGCAAAATCAAGAGGTTTCTCGCGAAACTATAAAAGACAACAAAGTTTATTTCCTGCTTTTATACAGTCTGCACAAAAACAACCAGACCATTCCATTCCACCGGCTTACCTGTATACATGCAAAGTCGAAAAAAGGATCCTGTCATTCCCTGACAGAATCCCTCTTTACCAGATAGACTGGATTTTTTATATTTAATTCGTCCAGTGTCTCTCCCTGAATTAATTTCAGCAGACGTTTCAGCGCCACATGCGCCTTTTGCGGAACATCCTGATGAACCGTTGTCAGTTTCGGTCGAACCATATTTGCGTAGACACTGTCATCATATCCTGTAACAGAAATCTGATTCGGGACCATGATGCCTTCATCAAAAAAGAAATTTATCGCTTCTATCGCATTATAATCTGAGGAAAACGCAAGTGCTTTTGCTTCTAAAAAACGTGGGAGAAGCTCTCTGTATTTTCTGAGACGCAATCTTTTTTCACCCGGAATAATTATATATCGGGAACGACTGCAGAATCCCCCCGATTTTTCCATCGCCTGTTTGAATCCCATCCACCGATAGTAATCACTGTCTCTCTCCGTTTCCGCAACAAACAATGCTTTCTTATATCCACAGGAATACAGGTATTCTCCGATCTGATACCCTCCCGAATAATCATCTATACCGACATTCTGGAACGTATAAGCACCTTCCGGATAAGCATCGATCAGAATCATTTTCTTGTTTAATCTGCGCGAAAGACTGCGATACTGTTCTTCATTGTAGCCAAGGATAAGCAATCCCTCTACATTCCATTTTGAGGCAATATCCACTACATTCTGAATACTTTCACCGCCAATAAGCATAACATAATATCCATTTTCTTCCGTTTCCATCTGAATCGTTCCGATCAGTTCTCCCACAAATGGATCCTGAAGCGACTGCATACCATGGGCATAAGAAAATCCGAGTACTACACCTATAATTCTGGAACCATGGCCGGAAAGCATCACGGAACCCATATGCGGAACATAGTTCTGTTCTTTAAGAATAGTCGTGATTTTATCAATCGTTTTCTGGGAAACTCTTTTGGTATTGCCATTTATAACATTAGATACCGTAGTACGGCTGACACCTGCCATTTCTGCAATATCCTGAAGCCGAATCATAAAATCTTCCTCCTTGTCTTTACAACATCACCTTATGATATGCACATCCCATCTTTTCCAGCATTTCCATCTCCCGCTTCTGACAGCTGAATATAATTACCTGCCGCTTACTGTCTTTCAGCCAGCGAAGGGTCTGCGCAAGTCTACTGTCGTCATAATAGCCGAATGCATCATCCAGGATCACCGGACATTCTTCCTCGTGGAGAATTTTTGTTGCGGCCATCCGGATTGCAAAATAAATCTGTTCCAGAGTTCCACGACTTACCTGATCCATGGATATCTTTTTCCCATTACTCATAAGCTGCACATGCAGATTTTCGTCTACCCAGAGTTTGTTATATTTTCCATCTGTGATGGCATCCATGATTGCAGATACTTCTGTATTCATAAGATCGCTTGTCCGACTCTGCATCTGTGCGGCAAGTCTGGTCAACTGTTCCATAGCAAGTTCAACACCCTGCTTGTTTTTTAATCGCTCTATCTCTTCACTGTTCATCTCATCGAACTCGCCGACTCGTTCCTGCAGATTTTCATACAACACTTCTTTTTCATGATAGGTTTCCTGTACTTTTGCAAGCTTTCCTTTCTGCCTCTCATAATCTGCCTTGAGAGAAATGCCCTGTTCTTTTATCTCCTGTAATCTGGCTTTCTTTTTCTTCTTTCCATCTTTCAGACAATTCCAGACATACAGCCCTTCAGCCAGTGCCACCACGATTGCCACAAGAAAATTCCACGGCTTATGAAAAAGCAGAAAAGTCACAAAAAATGCCCCCAGCATACTCACTGCCTCCAGTGGATGAATCCTCCACCCGGCAAAATATCCTGCTGCCTCTTCCCGTTTCTTCCGCTTTTTATCTTCATTTACCCAGCTTTCCCATTCTCTGCGTTTCTCTTCACAGCTTCTTTTCAGCTGTTCCGCTTCATTTTCTAACTGATGCAGATCCCGCCAGACATAGGATGCCTCCATCTCTGCCCGCTCTTTCTTTTCGCTGATCAGCTGCCTCTTTTCACGTTCTTCTTTTTCCAGCTCTTTCTTCCGCTCTTTTAAAAGGGCAAGCGCCCCTTCGAGGTCAATCTCGCTGTTCCCGGTTGCATAATAATTTGCCGCATAATTCTTCAGCTCCGCCGCCAGTATTTCTCCGGTCTGTACCCGGAGCTGTCCTACCGAAACTGTATTTTCATAATCACTTTCTGTCATACCACCTAACAGAATTTCCAGATCCCCATGCTCAAGTGACAATTCTTCTCCATCATCTTCACAGATCAGAGAGCCGCCTTTTGCATACCGATCGAAATTTCGCTCCAGCAGGAATTTTCGACCGCCACAGGTAAACCGCAGGATTCCCGCATAAAAGTTTGGATTCTCCCAAGGCTCATAGGTACGAAATGTATCTGTTGCGGCGGCACGTCCGCGCTTTCTTTCCATTCCAAAAAGCATTCCCTTCAGAAAGGTATGCAGCGTTGTTTTTCCCGATTCGTTTTCTCCGTAAATAATATTGATCCCATCCGTAAGCAGGATCTGCTTATTCGTGAACTTACCGAAATTCTTCAGGATCAGTTCTGTTATCTTCATAATTTGCTCCCCTTTGCCTCCAGCATGGCCTGTACTCCCTCAGCCAATGCGATTGCCTCCACACTGTCATCCTTTGCTTCTGCAAAGCTTTCTATATACCAGCCCAGAAGATTTCCTGCATTTTGTTTTTTCAACTTTTCATAATCATATGCCGGCTTTGTTTCATCCAGGATTTCGACAATATTTCCATAGGAATCCATCCGGTCGGTATCATAGATCATATCCGGATCCCGAAATCCCCGCAGAATGATTTTATAAATGTTCTGTATACCTCTTTCTCGTATGGCAAGGGCTATTTTTTCTTTCATTTCCCGTCCGGTCATCTCTCTTCCTGCTTCTACTTCCATATGCACATATTCTCTGGATGCAAAAGGAATAAATTCCGTCCGGGTTCTTCCATTTTTAATCTCCCCTTTGATATAACCATGCTTCCCGGTGTCATTTTTATCTGTAGGCTCCAGGGATCCTGCGTAATACATCCGGTCCTTTGCAAGCTCTGCCGGAAGATGAATGTGCCCAAGAGCAATATAATCATATCCCAGCTTCAGTAATTCGTTCTTTCGGAACGGGATATGCTTTTCATCGCCGCCATGGGCCAGAAGGATGGAGGCTATTCCTCTTTTTTCCGGAAGGATTTTTTCATAAAGCGGTTCTGTGATCTCCCGTTCCTCATAGCTGAGTCCGTATATGCGGACTCCAAGCTCTTTAAATTCCATACAGGCAGGTTTCTGAGACAAAAACATGTGCACCGGTCCCTGCCATTTATAATTCCGGTAATAGGACGTACTTTTCAGGTAATCATGGTTGCCCGCTATCAGCACGACCTGTGTATGTGTCAGTCTGGAAAATAAATAATCCAGTTCCTTCAGCTCTCTTAAAAGCGGCTGTCTGTGAAACAGATCCCCTGCGATCAGAAGAAGATCTGTCTGTTCTTCTTCACAGATATTTAAAAGACGCTCAAAGCTATTCCACAGTTCTTCCGGCCGCTTTGCGGTGTAAGAACTTCCTGCGTCCGGTTCTGCCCCCAGATGAATGTCCGCTGTGTGTATGAATTTCATTACTTTCTACTCCTCCTTTAAGGGGAAGTGTCACGATAAAACGTGTCTTTCCCCCACTGCTATCGGCAATGATCTGTCCCTTGTGCAGCTCTACAATCTCTTTTGCAATGGCAAGCCCCAGTCCTGCTCCTCCGGTACTGCTGGATCTCGACGCATCCGCGCGATAAAATTTATCAAAGATCCTCTTCAGGCTCTCTTCAGGTATCGTATCTCCTTCATTTTCAAAACAGATTCTTACCTGGTTCTCCTCCTTGGCGGCCTGGATCAGAAGCACACTTTTCTCCCGGCAGTATGCTATGGCATTTCGCAGAATATTATCAAAAACCCTGGCAAGCTTATCCGGATCTCCCTCGATCAGGATCTCTTCCTCTGCTTCCACCTTGCAGGTCAGCATCTTCTCCTGAAGTACCCCATAGAGTTCGTCTGCAATCTGTTCCAGCATCATGGTCAGATCAATATCCACCTTATCCAGTTCAATATCCTGCAGATTCAACTTTATACTTTCAAAAAACTCTTTCAAAAGATCCCCCAGTCGATTCGCCTTCTCCAGAGATATCTGCGTATATTTGGCGCGCTCCTCTGCCGGCATCTCCGGATGGGAATCCAGCATACTCAGATACGCCACCACAGAAGTAAGCGGTGTTTTTAAATCATGTGCCAGAAAAAGCAGGACATCATTTTTCCTCTGCTCAAGCTTTTCTGCCTCTTCCTCCTGGCTCCTTAATGTCTCTTTAATCTCATTGAGACGATCCTCGATTGGTTTTAACTCCGTAATCAGCCGGATTGGCTGGTCAGACGCTGAAATAATATTTTCAATCCCATCTTCTACCTGTTCCAGATAACGCGTCATTTTTGAAAGTGCCACATAAAAAAACAACGAAAATAAAAGTAAAAAACCGAGGATCATAAAGAACACTTTATTATTGCCGATCCACTGCCAATACAAAGATGTTGCGGTCTCTTCACTCACATGAAAAGCTTCCAATATTCGCAAAAAGCCATTGGCAAAGCTGTCATTATAAATACCATCGATAAAATACTCCAGAATAAATCTGCCAACCAGCACCGTCAGGGCCGTAATAAAAACCGTCTGAAGCAATATGCTCAGTTTTAATTTTCTGTAATTATTCTTCAATTTTGTATCCCACTCCCCAGACAGTCTTGATAAGATCTGATTTTCCAGTCGGTTTACTCAATTTCTCACGCAGATGCCGGATATGTACCATCACCGTATTGTTGCTGTTCTTCAGATACTCTTCATGCCAGACCTCTTCAAATAATCTTTGTGAGCTAATCACCTTTCCGCGATTCTCACAAAGAATCCACAGAATCTCAAATTCCGTCGGTGTCAGCGGAAGAGACTGCTCGTTATAGATGCATTCATGGGATTCTTTATTTAACAAGAGTCCTGCAAAATCAATGATATTCTCAGAATCACTTTTCTTACCATCGTTGTACTGCGTGTATCTGCGCATCTGTGCTTTCACTCTCGCTACCAGCTCCAGCGGGTTGAATGGTTTCGGAATATAGTCGTCAGCCCCCATCGTAAGCCCAGTGATCTTGTCCCGGTACTCCGTCTTCGCGGTCAACATAATCACCGGAAATGTGTATTTCTCACGGATCTTTCTCAGAATCGTGAAACCGTCAATATCCGGCAGCATCACATCCAGGATCGCCAGATCCACTTTTGTCTTCTCAATACATTCCAATGCTTCCTGCCCTGTGTAAAATTTCAAAACATGGTATTCATTTTGCAGATATAATTCTACGACATCCGCAATTTCTTTTTCATCATCTACAACTAAAATATTCATATTTCACTTTTCCTTTCCGTATATAGAAAGATTTGCGTATAAAACAGCAGACCGGAAAACACACCCTTTTGATGCAGTTCCCGGTCCCCTTTTTCTTCATTCTTCTTTTTTACAGTTCGCAGTTATTCACAGTTCTTGGGAACGGAATTACGTCACGAATGTTGGACATTCCTGTAAGATACATGATGCATCTCTCAAATCCAAGTCCGAATCCTGCATGTCTTGTAGATCCGTACTTTCTCAGATCCAGATAGAATCCGTAATCTTCTTCCTTAAGTCCAAGCTCTTTCATTCTTGCAACAAGTTTATCGTAGTCGTCCTCTCTCTGGCTTCCTCCGATGATCTCACCGATTCCAGGAACCAGACAGTCAACTGCTGCTACGGTCTTGTTATCATCATTCATCTTCATGTAAAAAGCTTTGATCTCCTTCGGATAATCGGTAACGAATACCGGACGTTTGTAGATCTCTTCTGTCAGATAACGTTCATGCTCTGTCTGCAGATCTGCTCCCCATGATACTTTGTATTCAAATTTGTCATTGTGCTTTTCAAGGATTTCGATTGCTTCTGTGTAAGTAACTCTTGCGAAATCAGAATTTACAACGTTGTTCAGACGGTCGATCAGTCCTTTGTCTACGAAAGAATTGAAGAAATTCATCTCTTCCGGAGCGTTTTCCATCACGTAGCGGATAACATATTTCAGCATGTTTTCTGCAAGGATCATGTCATCTTCCAGATCTGCAAATGCGATTTCCGGCTCGATCATCCAGAACTCGGCGGCATGACGTGTGGTGTTGGAATTCTCCGCACGGAATGTCGGTCCGAATGTGTAAATGTTGCGGAATGCCTGTGCATAAGTTTCACCGTTCAGCTGTCCGCTTACGGTAAGGTTTGTCTCTTTTCCAAAGAAATCTTTGGAATAATCAACAGTTCCGTCTGCATTTTTCGGCACATTGTTCATATCCAGTGTTGTTACCTGGAACATTTCTCCTGCACCCTCGCAGTCACTTCCTGTGATCAGCGGTGTATGTACATATACGAATCCTCTTTCCTGGAAGAATTTGTGGATTGCGTAAGCAGTCAGTGAGCGTACTCTGAACACTGCCTGGAAAGTATTGGTTCTTGGACGAAGATGTGCAATACTTCTTAAATATTCAAAGCTGTGACGTTTTTTCTGAAGCGGATAATCCGGTGCAGAGGTACCTTCTACAACAACTTCTGCTGCCTGGATCTCAAATGGCTGCTTTGCCTGTGGTGTTGCGACAAGTGTTCCTTTTACAATGATTGCCGCACCAACATTCAGCTTGGAAATTTCGCCAAAGTTCTCCATATTATCATGATATACTACCTGAAGGTTTTCAAAGAAAGATCCATCATTTACAACGATAAATCCAAATGTCTTAGAATCACGGATACTGCGCACCCATCCCCCGATGGTCACTTCTTTATCCAGATATTCCTCTCTGTTTCTGTATAATTCTCTTACTGTTACCAAATCCATCTGTTCTGTTCCTCCGTATTACTCTCTTATATATTTCACATAACCCCAATGAGCCTTGTAAACATTGCCGACAGCTTCTGCTGCCATTTTCTACTTTTGCAATATGTCCAGTATACCATTAAACTACCGCAGTTGCAACGATGTAAAAAGAATCTGATTACATTTGAAAGTACTTTCGCAATGATTTTTTTATTGTACTCTAATCAATATTCCTTAATCGATAGTTCATTTTTCCTTAAGAAATTTTCTTTTTCTTTTATGATATAGACATATTTTGAACACAATTTATCTGTATACTAAGAGTCAGATAGTTGATAAACAACTATCTCCCCCCTCATAAAGTAAGCGCAATCGGGTTACCCCGATTGCCGCACTTTACTCTCATTCCTTTAGAAATTAAATAAAAGCACAAGAAAACCCGCTGGTCGAAAGATCAGCGGGTTTTCTCGTTACTGTTTATGAAACACAAAATATCAGGGAGCTGCAAAACAGCTCCCTAAATCACATACGATTATTCTTCTACATCCTGCACATCATAATACTTGATCAGCGCCTGTGTCCCAAGATCTCCAAGCCCTTCCTGTGCCAACTCTTCATAATTTGACAGTACCAGACTCAGCACCTCAAGACTCAGTCCGCTCATATTCGCCTCAGTCAGCGCAAGCTTCATATCCTTGATGAAATGCTTCATAAAGAATCCCGGTGCATAATCTCCGGCAATGATCTTCGGTCCGAAAACATCCAACTGTTTGCTTCCTGCTGCCCCGGTAGAGACCGAATCAAAAAGGACATTCAGATCCAGTCCTTTGGCCTGCGCATAGGAAAAGGCCTCGCATACACCACTTAAGGCACCGGCGATCATAATCTGATTAGCAAGCTTTGCATGCTGTCCACATCCGGCTTTTCCCTGATAATTGATGTTTGTTCCCATTGCTTTGAAAAGCTCCATACAAGCTTCATAATCTTCTTTCTCGCCGCCGACAAGGATGGATAATGTAGCGTTTTTTGCTCCGGTATCCCCACCTGTTACAGGCGCATCCAGCACATGGAATCCTTTTTCTGTGCCCTCTTTTGAAATCTTTTCTGCAAGCATCGGGCTTGTAGTTGTCATATCGATCAGATAGGTTCCCGGATCTGCATTTTCCAGAATACCGCCTTCATCGAAGTAAACCTCTTCCACATCTCTCGGAAAACCAACGATGGTGATCACTGCATCACATCCAGGTACACATTCTTTGATAGATTCATGGAAAATTGCACCCTCGCTGATCACATCATCGACTTTCGCTTTTGTTCTTGCGTAAATATGCAGTTCATATCCTGTTTTCATAAGGTTGCGCACCATGGATTTTCCCATGATGCCAACACCGATAAATCCAATTTTTTTCATAGTGAACTCCTCTACTTTGGACTTACAATCTTTCCTGCCACCGCGCAGCTTGCCGCTGTTTTCGGAGATGCCAGATAAATCTCGACCTTAGAAGTTCCCATACGTCCAAGGAAGTTACGGTTGTTGGTTGCAACCACACGTTCTCCGTCTGACAGAATTCCTCCGGTACGTCCACAGCAAAGTCCGCAACCCGGATGGGTAATGATCGCACCTGCCTCAGATAAAGTCGTAAGGATTCCCATATCTGCTGCCTGTTTGTAGATCTTACGGCTCGCCGGAGTCACGATCAGTTTTACAAAATCCGCAACTTTTTTGCCCTTTAACACTTCTGCTGCTGCCTGAAGATCCTCCAGACGTCCGTTTGTGCAAGAGCCGATAAATACCTGATCGATCTCGGTTCCTTCTACCTCGGATACATTTCTGATTTTGTCAACCTGTGACGGAAGGGCCATAACCGGTACAAAGTCCTCTGCTTTATAAGTGATCGTTCTCATATAAGTTGCATCCGGATCACCAACCAGACTCTTCTGATAATCATTTAATTCAATATTGCAATACTCGGCAGTTTTCTCATCCGGTGTGAAAAGTGCGCATTTTGCTCCTGCTTCGATTGCCATGTTTGCCATTGTCATACGGCTTGCAACTGTCATATTTTCAATGGTGCTTCCAGCAAATTCCAATGCTCTGTAAGTAGCACCGTCTGCTCTCAAATCACCGATCAGTCGTAAGATGATATCCTTTGACATGACATTTTCCGGAAGTTCTCCGTCGATCACAACTTTGATCGTTTCCGGAACTTTGATCCACATAGTCCCTGTTCCGAGGATACTTGCCATCTCGGTATAACCGATACCGGATGAAAATGCTCCAACACAACCATAAGTTGTGGTATGGCTGTCGGTTCCGAATGCGATATCACCCGGTTTAACATAGCCAGCCTCTGTCATCAGCTGATGGCAGATTCCGTCACTTCTGTGTACATGTGTAAGTCCGTATTTATCTGCAAATGCATCTCCGGTACGAAAATGTCTGGTATCATCCTGCTGACTTGCCGGAACCAGATGATCATAGATCAGAACAACCTTGTCCGGATCATGCAGTTTCGTAAATCCCATTTCTTCAAATTTTTCTGCCACAAAGGGGATGAAAATATCATGGATCATCACGCGGTCAACGTTAACCGTCACAATGTCTCCCGGCTTTACAGCTTTTCCTATATTGTGTCTGATAATTTTTTCAATAATCGTCTCGCCCATTTTCTTCTCCTTTCCGGTTAATCCAGTCCATTCAGCTTGCGCATGGCTTTTACCAGACCGCCAGCCTGAATAATGCTCATCAGATTCTCCGGCAGAGAAGCAATCGGATATTCCTTGCCATTATAATCCACATGCTCATTCATCACTACCGTGATCTCGTCGCCCTCTTTCATATCATCATAAAGATCCGGCTGTTCAATCAGAAGGAGTCCGTTGTTGATCGAATTACGGAAAAAGATCCTTGCAAATGATTTGGCGATCACACACTGCACACCCATTGCCTTGATGATCTCCGGTGCCTGTTCTCTTGACGAACCGCAACCAAAGTTCTTTCCTGCTACAATGATATCCCCCTTCTGGATCTGTCCGGCAAGTTCCGGACGAAGAGGAGAAAAGCCATACTGCTTCATATCATCGATTGTCTTGAGTGCAAGGTATTCAGTTGGAATGATGATATCGGTATCAATGTCATCTCCAAGAACCCATACACGTCCTGTAAATTTATCCATCTTATGTCACCTCGTCAAACGTAATTTCGTCTCTTACACATCACTTGCCAGTGCAATTTCTCCGGCAATGGCAGATGCTGTAACGGTTGCAGCCGATCCAAGATATACCTTGGAACTCGGATGTCCTGCACGTCCCTTAAAGTTGCGGGTTCCTGTACTGATCAGGACTTCATTTTCACCGATTACGCCCTGGCAGCTTCCCCAGCATACACTACAGTTCGGGTTCATCACGATCGCACCTGCATCCATGAAGATGTCGATCAGTCCTTCTTCCAGAGCCTGTCTGTAAATAGTCTGACTTGCCGGAACAACAAGGAATCTTACTTTTTCAGATACTTTCTTTCCTTTGATAACCTGTGCGCCTACACGGAGATCTTCGATACGTCCGTTGTTGCAGGATCCAAGGAATGCCTCATCAATCTTGATACCGCGCACGTCTTTTGCCGGCGCAAGATTGTCTACAAAATCCGGTTTTGCAACAACCGGCTCTACCTTGGATAAGTCAAATGTATATTCTCTTACATAATGCGCATCCGGATCGCTGTGATATACAGCCTTTGGCTCGCGTCCATGCTCTTTTAAATATTCCATTGCCACATCATCAACTTCAAAAATACCGGTCTTAGCTCCGGCTTCTACTGCCATATTGCAAAGTGCGATACGGTCACTGATTGTCAGAGTCTTCGCGCCCTCTCCGGTAAATTCCATCACCTGATAGTTACATCCGTTGGCCCCGACTTCACCGATGATGGTAAGGATCAGATCTCTCGCATATACACCTTCCGGCAGCTTTCCAACCAAGTTGAATTTCACAGTCTCCGGTACCATTACCCAGGAAGTTCCTGTTACCATACCGTAAAGGAAGTCTGTACATCCAACACCGGTTCCGAATGCACCAAGTGCACCGTAAGAACAGGTATGGCTGTCTGCACCAAAGATCAGTTCTCCCGGACGAACATAATTTTCCATCATAATCTGGTGGCATACACCTTTCCCTTCCCAGAAATCAATGTGATTTGCCTTTGCAAAATCACGCATCTTCTTCTGGGATGCGGCTGTCTTTGGACAGTCAGACGGTACGTTATGATCTACGATAAATACCAGCTTGCCTGTATCTGCAATATGTGGATTTTTTAATTTATTATTATACATATCAACGGTAAGATGTGTAGTTCCGTCATTACTCATCAGACGATCCAGTTCTACTGTATGGATGTCACCCGGCTTTACGCTTTCCACACCGGCTGCCGCTGCAATGATCTTTTCAGCAATTGTCATTCCCATCGTCTATTCCTCCTCACGGTTCAGAGACGCAATAAGTCCGCCCTGATTCAAAATATTCTGCATATATTCCGGCAGTTTTGTGCAGGAATAAACCTTTCCATTTGCCTCAGCGGTTCCTTCCAGCATATGAAGCTCCATCTGATCTCCGGTCTTTACTTCATCCGGAAGGTCTTTACAGACAATAGCAGGAAGTCCGATATTGATAGCATTTCTATAAAAAATTCTTGCAAATGATTTTGCGATAACAGCTTTTACACCTAACGCTTTTAACACACCCGGAGCCTGCTCTCTGGAAGATCCACATCCAAAGTTCTCTCCTCCGACCACGAAATCTCCCGGTTTTACCTTCTGTGCAAAATCCGGATCCAGAGATTCAAATGCGTGGCTCTTCATCTCCTCAAGATTCGGCAGCAACAGATACTGGGATGCGATGATCTGGTCTGTATCCAGATCGTTATGAAATTTAAAAATAGTCCCTTTTTCCATAAAGCATATTCCTTTCTGTATACACATGATTCCTTTATTTTAAGGCTTTTCCGGCATTTCCGCAAGGGAATATTTTAACAGGCTAACGTTGTACTTTATTCAATTCCTATTTTTCATAGGTTCCCTTGCAAATGATTTTTTCTTTTTGCATAAAGATTTTTCCACCTGCAATATAACTGTCAAGCTTCAGGTCATTGTCCCACAAAAGCAGATCTGCATCGGCTCCTTTTTGTATTGTCCCTTTCTTACCCTGCAATCCCAGTGCCTCCGCTACATGTGATGTCATATATGGAAGTGCATCTTCCAGCTTCATATCAAGCTCATGTACCATATACAGAAGTTCTTCCCGCAACGCATCTACTGAGGAAACACCGATTTCCAACAGGCTTCCGTCTTCTCTGTATTTTGACCAGCTTCCGTGTCCGTCGGAGCTGATGGTAATATGCTCCGTCGGGATTCCCTTTTCTTTTGCTTCTAAAATGCATCCGCCCGGACAAAAGTCCTCACTGATGCCACAGGTGAGATCGATGTATCCACCCTTTTCAAGCAACTGATAGCCCTCTTCCAGAAGACCTTTTCTGCGGTTCACATGAGTCGGACGGAAAATCTTGATCGGAATCATACTCTTTTCCAAAGCTTCAAACACCGGCGACAATCCAGCATCTGCATCTCCCATATGCAGCACCACGATTCCAGGTTTTCCGCTTAACATACCTGCCGTTCTGGTCTTGCTCGCAAGCTGGATCAGTTCACTTTCCGTCACATTCGGTGCCCGATGATCTGAAATGGCAAGTTTCACGCCAAGTACTTTTTCAACAAACATAATATCCCGATCTACCTCTCCGGTAATAGTCGGACTTGGATATCCATATGCACCGGTAAGCATATACGCACTTACCCCTTCTTCGCATAAAGCCTGTACTTTTGCGTAAAGATTTTCAACACTCCTTGTAAGTCCGTCCGTTCCAAGAAGTCCTACAACCGTTGTAATTCCGCCTTTTACCAGTTCTGACAGCTGAAGTTCCGGTGTACGGGTATGAAAGCTTCCTTCCCCACCGCCTCCGGTAACATGAACATGCTGATCAATAAACCCCGGTGTAAGAATTCTTTCCTCTGCATCAATAACTTCACATGCGATCGGAAAATCCTCGATCTTATCTTCCATACATTCAATTTTTCCCCCACATACTAAAAGATCCTTTTTTCCAACATACTCCGGTGCATAAACTTTTGCATTTTTAATAAGTAACATTTTCTTTCCTCCTCTTTATGACATTCTTTTATTTTCATACATTAATTTGTCTGCCTGATGAATTGCCTCCGCAATCGGATGTCCCCATGTGTATCTACTATCTCCCTTCCCTCTTAATTTTATCTTTCTATATTATCCTGCTTCTTCAGCAATTCCAAAAGCTCTTTTTCAGGAAGCGGCTTGGAAAAATAATAGCCCTGGATCATCTCGACTCCCCAGCTGCTGATCTGTTCCATTTCTTCCTGTGTTTCCACCCCCTCGGAAACAATATGATAATTCATTTTATGAAATGTTTCTACAACACTTTCATAGAAAATTGCCCGTTTATTATAAAGGAAACCATTCATCGTCTGATAATCATCCTGTATCACCTCTGTCAGACCATTTTTCGCAGATAAGGCTTCCAGATATTCAGCATATTCTAGAATAAGCCCGCTGTCTCCGAGTTTCTGCGCATTCATGATCCCGCTTATGATCACAGGCATCGTAATAATTTTATTGTTGACATTCAGCTTACTGTTTCCATCAAACATTCTCTTCAGCTGCGTAAGATAATATTCATATTCTTCAAGTGAACCGGTAAGTGTATCGATATTTGCATGAGGATTGTTGATCGTAATAAATAGTACCAGAATTCCCAGACTCATACCAAACCCTGTTGTAAGAAGCGGATGATATAAAAGCTGGATCACCACTCCCGCACCGGATATCAACAGGATTTCCAGCAGACTCTTCACTTTTTGATAGCCCAGTTTTTTCCGCCATATGACAATAAGGATCAAGGCTGCTGCCATATGACAAAGTGCACTGTAATACATCAGCATATACCATGGACCTTTCATATAGCCTGCCGGTATATCAAAATAAAACAGCTTTTCCGTGAACGGGTTTGTCAGAATCATCCCCATCAGAATGAATGTCGGCACACCTGATAAAAACATCTTTTTTGCCGAAATGATCTTATTATCATGTAATGTCTGAATATAACAGATCACCGTAAACGGCAGCAATGCCTGAAGCAGATAAAAGATCGTTGTTGCAAGCATTGCAGCAATTTCACAATTACTATTTGGAAAAGAAATATAATAATTACTGGCAAGTTCCGCAACCACATCTAAAATACCGATGATGGCAAAGAAAAGGAATACCTGATTATTCAGATCCTCTGCTCTTTTCTGTCCCAGAAAATACCATAAAACCAGCAACAATATAACCATTGCCGCAATAAGAAAATCTATATTATAAGTCATATTTATCCTCCGCCGGTTTTTATTTATTTGAACAAAGCATATCGTCTGCCTGCTGTTCCAGAACACTCCTTTCTGCACTCTGGATGCTTCTTGCCGTTCGGATAACCGTTTCATCACCCATCTGTCTTCCAGACATATCATTAATCTTCTTCAGTTCTGCAATTTTCACAACCAACAATAATACATTTTCAAGTAAAATCGCACCCTCCTGGATCTCTTCAATATACATCTCAAATGATTTCCGGTTTTTCATATCTGTCATCCGGTCTTCCAAAGACATTCTCCTATAAACCTCCTGTTCCAGGCAAAACTGAATGTTGTTGGATACTTTACAAAGCAATCCCCAAAACAGCAATATAAAGAAGAATGCCAAACTGGAAAATAGATTCATACCAGTAAATGGATAATACCCAGTACAGTACCAGTGCGATTACACCGCTTATCCCTAATACACCAAATGCCTTTAGACAGAGATTTACTTCCTTCTCCTGCGTTTTCCGATACTCTTTCCACAAAAGAAGAATCATAGACACAACCCCCGTAAATAATAAAAGATGTGTGATAAATACCATGTCTATAAAAGGAATCCTAAACAGAAAATACAAGAATCCCTGTAAAACAGCATTTGCATAAAGAAGAAAAATCCAGACCTGCGGTATCCATCTTACACTTTCACTCACTGTATTTTGTACAAATAACAGCATGGGAACAGGCATCGTCATAAACGCATAAAAGGATATCAGTGTTCCTGCTGCGTTCTGACTTCCATACATCTGATAAATCCCTGAATCAAAAATACACCACAGACTGCATAGAATCAAAAACAGTGCTACATTTAAAAATTTCTTTTCTACAATTTGTCTGTGTCTGGTATATAAAAAGACAATCACCGAGACGAGACCGAGACCAGTCATTCCCAAAATCATCAGTATCGAAAAAAATGATCCTAGAAGATGCTGCCTAAAAATAAAACAAAACTCTCCGATCATCGGGGCATACACATATAGTCTGGCATTCTTTTTAGTTTCATAGCTGATTGATAACACTTCCTGCCCGATTTTCTCCGGCAAAGAAATATCTGCCCATATTTTCCCTTTCATCTGCCTGTTTTTTCAAATCTGTTATCTTTATATTGGTAGAGAAGCCGGTCTCCTATGCAGACTTCCAGCTGATACCATCCATTGCTGAAGGTGTACAACTCGCCCCTTTCCGACTCCGTACCCGGCTGATACAGTATTCTGACAAAAATAAGCAACAATGTCACAATGAGCAAAATGCAGAATGCTTCAATTTTTTTCCATTTCTTTCCTTTTTTCATTTCCCTCATCTCCTATGCATTCTGCCGGAAGCTTTTCTACATAGAAAATGTAATTTCCTATGAAACAAAAAAGTCACCTGCGTTATACAGGTGACTAAAATTTAAGCCGAATAGCTTTTTTCACTTACTCTATTAACCTATCCGCATCTTCTTATTGCAACCGGCTGACATAGCGTACTGCCTTAGTCCCTTTGGCTTTGCGTCACAGTTTTTCAACAGCTTTGCCCCTATAAACATAATTCAAGTATAGCATATTCAAGATGACGAAACAATATTTTAATTGTTATAATAATCTATAGTTTTACACATAATCCATAACAAGAAACATCGGATACTTTCTGATATATTCTTCCATCTGCTCAATGGCTCCCGAAAGCTGATTTTCAATATATTTTCTGTTATTTTTTGATGTAGGAAGCACATTCTTCACATACCGCATTTTTATATATGGTATATTATATTTGTATACCAAAAAATCTGGAAACAATTGTTTCCAGATTTCTCCTAGAGGCGCCAACCAGATTTGAACTGGTGATAGAGGTGTTGCAGACCTTTGCCTTACCACTTGGCTATGGCGCCAGATGACTCCGACGGGAATCGAACCCGTGTTACCGCCGTGAAAGGGCGATGTCTTAACCGCTTGACCACGGAGCCAAAACTATTTTGGTGAACTGTTTTATAACAGTGACCGAAAATTATAATAGCATAACTATATGATTTTGACAAGTGTTTTTTTGAAAAAAATAAAATTTTTCGGCTGAATTTTTAGCTTAAGGAGAAAATGAGGAATATCTGTGTCGGAAAGCTGAAAATTCATAAGATGAAAAAAGAGCCGATACAAAACTGTATCGGCAGAGTAGAGAGAAGATATATATAAAAGGTATAGGTCAAAGACATATGCCTGATTTTTTAGGCGGACATCCTGATAATCTTACAGAGTTTATATCATATAGGATTACCGGCGTCCCTTAACTTTATGCATTTAGTATAATGGGAAATTATGGAAAGAATGTGACGGGCAGATAAAGAAATCCTGAAATATCTTAAAAACTTCTGAAGAAGAGATAAATTTCAGCAAAACAGTTGACATATATAGATTATCGATATAATATGAAGGTACAAAGTATATAGATAATCGATATAAGGAGGGAGAAAGAAATGGCAGTTGATAAAAGTCTGATATCAGGGAGTACGACTCTTTTGATCTTAAGCCTTCTGGAAGAGAAGGATATGTATGGATATGAGATGATCGATACGTTGAAAGGAAAGTCAAACAATGTATTTGAACTAAAAGCGGGAACCTTATATCCGCTACTGCATTCTATGGAAGAAAAGGGATGGCTTACCGTATATGAGCAGGAGACCGGCGGAAAGATGAGGAAGTATTACCGGATTACCAGAGATGGGAAAAAGCAGTATCAGGCAAAAAAGAAAGAGTGGAAAGAGTATTCGGAGGCTATTTTACAGGTGATCGGAGGTGTGTGTTTTGGAACGGCGTGATTATCTGGAATTGATGACCGGTCAGATCCGCTGCAAGAAAATGTGTCCGGTTATTGCAAAGGAAGTAGAAGATCATATTGAAGATCAAAAGCAGGTTTTTATGGCAGAAGGGATGAAGGAAGAAGAAGCTGAGAAGGCAGCTGTGGAGGAGATGGGTGACCCGGTGGAAGTCGGAGTGGAGATGGATCAGATCCACAGACCGAAGATGCCATGGAAAGCAATTTTTGTAATCGCTCTGATGCAGATTTTAAGTGGAATGTTTGCAGCTTTCTTTTTGAAACAGAATGAAAGTTATGGATATATCGCAGGAATTCGGCAGATATTCCGGCTTGCGATGGCATTTTCGGTTATGATCCTGGTGTGTTATATGGATTACAGCTGGATCGGGAAGCACGCAAGGCTTTTGGCAGGCAGTTATCTGTTGTTTATGGTTCTGATGAGACATTTTTTTGCCCTTCAGATTAACGGTGCAGTAAGATGGATTGGAGTCGGCGGCTTCATTGTAAGTCTTTCGCTGATGAGCTGGCTGTTTCTTCCATTGTATGGTGCAGTGTTGTATCGGTACCGGGGAGAAGGATATGGTGCTGTTCTTAAAGCCATAGTCTGGATGCTGCTTATCGCAGGGATCCTGATCACCTGTCCGGATCTTGTGATGGCAGGGACGGTTGGACTTTCCTGTGTCTTTATGCTGATGCTGGCACTGGAAAAGGGATGGTATCAGGTTGCGGTTACAAAGGTGATGACCGGAATAGGTATCAGTGTTGTTGGAGTTCCGGTTGGCATACTGGCATATTTTTTCTTCTTTGGTGCGGAATATCAGAAAAGCCGTATCCTGGCGATGTTTGCAGTGAATAAGTCACAAATGATGGAAGGAACAACGCTTGGGGCAGTACGGGAACTGCTGTCGAAATGTATGGCAGTTGGACGCGCCACCGGAGTAGAGGACTTTTGGACTGGGGACCGTATCAGTTCCGCGGATTATATGATGCTTGGAATTGCGGGGTATTGTGGAATTCTTGTGATGGTTCTTTGTATTGCAATAATTGCCGGTTTGCTGTGCTGGTTTTTAAGAAGCGCGCTGAAGCAGAAGAACCAGCTTGGTATGATGATGGGATTTGGCTGTGTGATGGTTCTGGCAATTCAGTTCCTGCTATCACTGATGGCGAACATTGGGGTATCCGGGTTCGGTCAGGGAGCCTGGTGTCTGTTCTTCGGATATGGGCGAAGTGGCCAGATGGTTTCAGCAGTATTGATGGGAATTTTGCTGAGTATTTACCGGCATCAGAATGTAACTCCTGAGCTTGTAGTTGAAAAAAGAGCGGTGGCGAGCTAAGATAGAAGAAAAAAGAGGAGGAACAAGATGCTGGTTTGTGATTATATTGTAGAGAGAATCGATGGAGATTATGCGATGCTGAAGCGGACCAATCTGCCAGAGGAAGAGGAAAAGATGGTAGCAAGAGCACTTCTTCCGGAAGAGATTCGGGAAGGAAGCCGCCTTCATTATGAATTACTTCAGTATACAATTGTTGAATAAAGGTATGGAAAATGTGTGTGCCCTGGGACTGGAAAGTGCCGGAGCACACTTTTTTCAAAGTGTAATTTTCTGTTTAGAAATTTTTCAGAAAATATTAAGGGAAATGGATGTGCATATTTAATAAAAAGAGAGTAAACTCTACTTCCGAGGTGAAGAATATGGATAAGATTTCGGTAGTAGTACCATGTTATAACGAAGAAGAGGCATTGCCTGTTTATTATAAAGAAATGTGCCGTGTAATGGACGAGATGAAGGATGTTGTATTTGAACTGATTTTTGTAGATGATGGTTCATCAGATGCGACGCTTGGTATCATGAAAGACCTGAATGAAAAGGATAGCAGGTGCAGATATCTTTCATTTTCCAGAAACTTTGGAAAGGAAGCTGCGATTTATGCAGGACTGAAAGCATCGGAAGGCGATTATGTTGCACTTATGGATGTAGATCTTCAGGATCCACCGACGCTATTACCTGAGATGTATGAGATCTTGCAGGAGGATGGATACGACAATGTAGCGACAAAAAGGGTCACAAGAACCGGAGAGCCACGTATCCGTTCTTTCCTGTCAGAAAGCTTTTACAAATTTGTCAATGCTATTTCAAAGACAGAGATTGTAGATGGAGCGAGAGATTACCGGCTGATGAAGCGGAAGATGGTGCAGGCAGTTCTGGAAATGAGCGAGTATAATCGTTTTTCAAAGGGAATCTTCGGCTGGGTTGGATTCCGTACAAAATGGCTGCAGTACGATAATATTGAGCGCTCTGCCGGAAAAACCAAGTGGTCCATGTGGAAGCTGTTTAAATATTCGGTGGAGGGAATTACCGGATTTTCAGTGGCACCGCTCTCACTGGCTTCGGTAGTGGGTGTACTGTTCTGCGTGCTTTCCTTTATTATGATCGCAGTGATTGTAGTAAGGACGCTGGTCTGGGGAGATCCGGTATCCGGCTGGCCGTCACTTGCCTGTATTATTTTCCTGGTCAGCGGAGTACAGCTTCTCTGTACCGGAATTGTAGGGGAGTATCTGTCAAAGACTTATCTTGAGACGAAGAAACGTCCGATTTTTATTTTAAAGGATTCCAGCGATGATAAGGAGCAGAAGCATGAAAGAACGTAGAAAAGGTCTGCTATGGGAAATGGCACTGATCCTGCTTACGGTTGCCGCCTGTCTGTACTCTACAGGTGCAGGAAATATTTTCGGGGCAAAGGTGGACTGGAGCAGTCAGCACAGTGTGTTCCCGGAATATTTCCGACAGCAGTTTTATCGTACAGGGCAGTTTTTTCCTGAGTTTGCATTAAATATTGGCGGTGGTCAGAATATTTACAATTTTTCTTATTATGGATTGTTTAGTCCGGTCGTTTTGATCGGTTATCTTCTGCCGAATGTGAAGATGTCGGATTATATGATGGTGGCAAGTATTGTCTGTCTGGCAGCAGCGGTTATAATTTTGTACCGGTGGCTGAAAAGCCGGGAATTTACAGCTGCGGTAAGCGGGATGACAGCGCTGATGTTTCTTTTCGCAGGACCTATGATCTATCAGTCGTCGCATCAGATTATGTTTGTAAATTATATGCCATTTCTTTGTCTGACATTTTTGGGAATCGACCGATATTTTGAACAGAAAAAATCCGGTCTGCTGATCGGCGGAACCTTTCTGATGATCATGACAAGCTTTTATTTCAGCATCGGTGGAATACTGGCGCTTGGTCTATATGGAATTTACCGGTATGCAAGGACAAAAGAGCGGGCAGAAGAGATGATTACGGTAAAAGGATTTCTAGGTGACGGACTGCGGTTTGCAGGAAGGATCCTGACGGCAATCATGCTTGCAGGAGTTCTTCTTGTGCCGACTGCGATGGCTCTTCTCGGGAGAAGCGGAAGCAAGGGGAAAAAAACAGATATCTGGCAGCTTCTGACACCGCAGATCAATTTGGAAAAATTTCTGTATGGGGCATATGGACCGGGACTTAGCTGTCTGATGCTGATTATTTTGCTGACCGGACTTTTTTATAAAAAGGCTTATGAGAAGATCTTGTCGCTTGGTTGTCTGGTGGTGCTGACAGTTCCGTTTTTTTCGTATCTGCTCAATGGTGCACTTTATATCAGACCGAAGTCGCTGATCCCGTTTTTGCCGCTTCTGTGCTATCTTACGGCAAAATATCTGGAGAAGCTGAAAAATCAGAAAATAGCGAGAATCTGGATGCTTCTTCCATGTCTGGCAATTATCATATATATTTATCTGAAGAAGGATGATGTGAAAAGCGAAGTCCTTTGGAAACTACTTTTGCTGGATGCGGTCATAACACTGTTGATCTGCGTGGCACAAGCGTATAGTGCATGGATTCGGAAGTATCTGACAGTAGCCGTTCTGGGACCGGTGATCCTGAGCCTTATTGTTACCGGAAGCTATTCCTGGGAAAAGAGTGGAAATCTGGAGAGCAGGAAAGCATATGAGGAAGATACCAGCCGGTCCATCGGGAAAGCTGTGGACAAGGCAATTACATCAGATAGTGGATTCTACCGGGTCGAGCAGGTTGGAAATGAAGAGGAAAATGCGGAAAATCTGAATCGTGTGTGGAACAGTGAGCAATATATTACATCCCTGTATTCGTCTTCCTATAATGCTGATTACCAGAATTTCCGTAAAAATGATTTTCAGGTAGAGCAGCCGTACCGAAATTTTCTGATGCAGTCGGTTTCGCAGAATCCGGTATTCAGACAGCTGATGGGAGTGAAATATCTGATCTCCAGTCAGAATATACCGGGATATGAGAAAAAGTGGATGACTGGGGGAGGGGATGTGTACTGTAATGAAAATGCAGCACCGATTGCCTATGAGACGGATCAGACGATGTCGGAAGCGGAATATGACAGACTGGATTTCCCATATAATCAGCTGGTATTTACCAGATATGCTGTGACAAAGGACGGAACTGTATCGGCAGGACAGGTGAAAGAAAAACTGGCAGAAGACATAGAGAAATGTGATTTTCGGATTCCGGAAAAGAATAACGGGATTTCACTGGTTGTCCCGATTGAAAACGGATATCAGGTGAAAATGAAGCAGGAACAGGAGTTCGAAGTGGCTGTCCCGGAACAGGAAGAGAAAGATGGAGTTCTGTTTGTACAGTTTCGAATCGAAAATAAAAAACCGAAAGAGGATATCGAAATATCCCTGGAAGGAGAGCGCAATAAACTTTCGTCAATCCAGCATGTGTATTATAACAGAAATACCGTATTTACCTATGCAGTAGGACTGGAAAAGGGGCAGAAAACGGTCCGTTTATCTCTTGGAAAAGGAGAGTATACGATTAAAGATATGAGTGCATATAACGGCGTATTAAATGAAGATACCGGTCTTTATCAGAGTGTATTCAGGGTGGATAAAGAGCAGACGAAAGGGAATCTGATCCAGGGGAGAATCAAAAGTCAGAAGGATGGAATGTTCATTACGTCCATTCCGTTTGATAAAGGGTTTGAAATGACGATAGATGGAGTAAAGGTGAAATGTGAAAAAGTGAATAAAGCGTTTCTGGGATTTCATCTGGAAGCAGGAAAACATAAAATCAGAATTTTGTATCATGCGCCTGGAGTGACAGCAGGAAAGATACTGACAGGTCTTGGCGTTTTGATTGTGATCGCAGGGGCAGTAAGAAAGAAAAAATGCGCGGAGTGAATCTTTAAGATTCTGAAATAAAAAAGGATACAGTCTTAGAGCTGCATCCTTTTTTATTTGACAGAGAATTCCGAAGAAGCTTGCTTTTGCCATCCATGTATCTGCAGGTAGTAGTTTACTCCTGGCGCTTGATCTGAAAATGAACGGCATCATCAGACCAGATCTTATCGGTATATCGGATTTCGATGGTAGACCAGTTCAGTGGGACTTCCAGAGAAAGATATCCTTCCAGGGTTTCGCCGGGAGCGATCGTTCCATCGAGCTTTGGCTGGTCGCTTGTGGTTGCAAGAGCAGTAAATGCAGCTGCACTGTAGTCAAGTTTGGTATCGTCACAATAATTTTCAAAGCTTGCCATACTGCTGATGACCAGATCATCAGATGTCTGATTGACAATTGTCATATGGACAAACATAAATTCATTGCCTTCTGTCGGGACAGACCAGTCATCTCCTTCGGATTCTACGTAGCTGTCCATCGTGATCTCAATGCCATTGTATGCGGCGGTCTCATTTTGCTTATAGACCTCTTTGGTGGCATCAGCTGTCTTCTTCGGTGTTGAAGTGCCGGAAGAATTGTCAGAAGAAGTGTGCATTTTGGAAAAAAAGAATATAACCGCAATAATGATCAGGATGAGAATCAGGATGATAAACGGCAGACTTTTTTTGTGTTTCTTTTTGGGGTTTGTTAGCTGGTCTGGTGAAGTTACATCATCAGAAGATGCATCGGACTTTGTGCCTGCAGTATCGTTTTTGGAAACTGGCGTTGGTTTGGCAGCAGGTTCATCTGCCTGACCGGAGCTGATAACTGGTTCTGGAACTGGAGCATGCTCCTGTACGGAGGATTCATTTCCGGAAAAGGGTTTGTCTGTAGAAACTTTTTCAGTCTCTTTTTTTTCAGTGGTTTTCTTCTGAGCTTCTGCTTCTTCTGCTTCCGGAACATTTTTACGCATGCTGCGCATGGCAGCAGCTGTGCTGTGGTAGATCTCCGGTCCGTTCAGGGGATCGTCGAAAAAAGCCTGCTGTCTGGCAGCCGGGCGCTTTTTTCCGGAAACAGATCCATGCTTATGAGCAGAAGATCTGGCACTTCGGGTATCTGTATCATCCGGAATCACAGCGGATGCCGGAAATCTTTTACGGCAGGTATCACAGAGATATTTGCCGGGACATTTTTTGCTGGGGCGGACTTTGTGACCGCATACAGGGCATTTCATTCTAAGTTAAGTCTCCTTTATGATTCAAGTGTTCTGTTTTTATTATAGGGGAAAATCCTGTCAAAAACAAGGAGGTATTCTTGTCGAACAGGCAGAAAAGTGATATCATACTGACTAAGTAACGTGGCAGAAAGTCGAAGCTGTCAGATACAGGAAAACAAAAGAAAGCAGGGAATGATATGACATATCAGGAAATGATGGAAAACGCAAAATTATCTATGGGGCTTTACTGCAAAGCCTGTCCGGTTTGTGATGGAAGAGCATGTAAAAACCAGATACCGGGACCGGGCGCAAAAGGTGTTGGTGATACTGCGATCAGAAATTATAAAAAGTGGCAGGAGATCCGCGTGAACATGGATACGATTTGTGATGGCGGAGAGGCAGACACTTCTGTGAATTTATTTGGAAAGGAATTTAAGATGCCGTTCTTTGCAGGACCGGTTGGAGCCGTGAATCTGCACTACAGTGACAGGTATGATGATGTTTCTTATAACAATGTACTGGTATCAGCCTGTGCAGATGCCGGAATCGCCGCATTTACCGGAGATGGAGTGAATGCAAAGGTAATGGAGGCTGCAACGGAGGCAATCCGTGAAAATGATGGATGCGGGATACCTACAGTAAAGCCTTGGAATCTGGATACTGTCCGGGAGAAGATGGAACTGGTGAAGAAGTCAGGAGCATTTGCGGTAGCGATGGATATTGATGCGGCAGGACTTCCGTTTCTGAAAAATATGAATCCGCCGGCAGGAAGCAAGAATGTACAGGAGCTTTCCGAGATTGTGAAGATGGCTGGAAGACCATTTATTGTCAAAGGCGTGATGACAGCGAAAGGCGCGAGAAAAGCAAAAGAAGCAGGTGCCGATGCGATCATCGTATCTAATCACGGAGGAAGAGTGCTGGATCAGTGTCCGGCAACTGCAGAAGTGCTGGAAGAGATTGTAAAAGAAGTGAACGGTTCTATGAAGATTCTGGTTGACGGAGGGATTCGCTCCGGTACAGACATTTTCAAGGCACTTGCACTTGGTGCTGACGGTGTACTGATCTGCCGACCGTTCGTTGTAGCGGTCTATGGTGGTGGAGAAGAAGGTGTGAAGCTTTACATTGATAAGCTGGGAGCAGAACTCAAAGATGCCATGCAGATGTGCGGTGCACATTCTGTTTCAGAAATTACAAGAGATATGGTAAGATATTATCAGGACTAGAAAAATACATGCAGGAGGATAATACAATGGGAATGAGAGTGAACGCAGAGCTGCCATTACCGGCAGACCTGAAAAACGAATATCCGTTATCGGATAAATTAAAAGCTATCAAGGCGAAGCGGGATGAGGAGATCCGTGATATTTTTACAGGGAAATCAGACAAATTCGTGGTGATCATCGGACCATGTTCGGCGGACAATGAAGATTCGGTATGTGAGTACGTGAACAGGCTTGCAAAGTTAAATGACAGAGTATCGGATAAGCTGATGATCATTCCAAGAATCTACACGAACAAGCCACGTACAACCGGAGAGGGATACAAGGGAATGCTGCATCAGCCGGATCCGGAGCAGGCACCGGATCTGCTTGCCGGAATCATTGCAATCCGTAAAATGCATATCAGAGCCATGCAGGAGACTTATCTGACAGCAGCAGATGAGATGCTTTATCCGGAGAACAGAAGTTATCTGGATGATATTCTTTCTTATGAAGCGATTGGTGCGCGTTCGGTTGAGAACCAGCAGCACCGTTTGACTGCGAGCGGAATGGATATCCCGATTGGGATGAAGAATCCGACAAGTGGAGATTTATCGGTAATGCTCAATTCTGTTGTTGCAGCACAGGGACCGCACCGCTTCATTTATCGTGGGCAAGATGTGACGACAGGTGGGAATGATCTGGCACATGTGATCCTGCGGGGCGGCGTGGATAAATATGGCACAACGATTCCAAATTACCATTATGAGGATTGCAAGAGACTTCTGGATATGTATGAGCAGAAGAATTTGAAGAATCCTGCAGCGATCATTGATGCCAATCATTCCAATTCTAACAAGCAGTACAAAGAACAGCTCAGAATCGTAAGCGAGGTACTGCACACAAGAAATTATGATTCAAAGCTGAAAAAACTGATCAAAGGTGTAATGGTAGAAAGCTACTTGGTAGAAGGAAGACAGGATATCGGCGGAAATATGGTATACGGTAAATCGATTACGGATCCGTGTATTGGATGGGAAGATACAGTGAGACTGATTGATAAGATTGCGGAAGACTGTTAATTGTAAAAATACAGTGTATCAAGGTTGAAAAACTTTGATACACTTTTTTTTGCAGAAATGATTACAAAATTACAGTAAGATATATTTCCAGGGCAGATAGAATGTATGTTGTAAAAACATAAAT
>OICZ01000192.1_pt1 | contig 33629 bp, 5 predicted proteins | sample 1581461 | NCBI WGS metagenome assembly OICZ01 (sample SAMEA3882548, study PRJEB24775) | human gut metagenome | biome: human-associated habitat; feature: intestine environment; material: feces | place: Netherlands | collected 2009/2010 | reverse complement strand
TTCAAGAGCAACAACAACATTGAAGACAAACGGTGCCGCAGATGTTTCGGCAGTTGGTTGGGTAACGTTAAATGTACCTACTGTATCAACTGCAACGGCAAATGTTGATATTAATGTTTCTTTGACAGCCGGTAATGATACAATCAGCAGAGATTATGTATTGAAGTTGATTAGTGTAACGGGTGATATTCTAAGCGTCTATATGGATGTTGACAACGGCGACTTTGTAACAGATACAACTCGTAAATATGCAAATCCTATTGCAGCTGTTTGGAACAGTGAAAATAACCGCTTTGAAATAGGTATTCCGCATAATGCGACATATACACCGATGATGAGAGTAACAACTCTTGCCGAAGGTAAGACAGTTAAGATTGGTACTCTTGCTGAACAAAATCCTGATGCGGGAACAACAAAGCAGTTTACCAATAAGACATACTTGATGAATAATCCTCAAGATATAACCGTTACTGTAAAGGATGTTGCAACAGATGTAACCAAGACATATATTGTACACGTAACAAGAATGTCAGGCGATGCAGACCTTATCGAACTTGAACCTGAAAGCGGCGTAGTGATGAAACCTACATTCAATAAGGATGTTCATAACTACGAAATCGATGTAGATACAGCTGTTACACAGGTGACATTTGATAAGATTACAGCAAGCAATAATGCTACAATCAAGCTTATGACATCTACAAGCAACGGTTCAAAGCCGGTTATCAACCATACAAGCGGAAATAGTTTTGTATTTGATAACTTGACAGTTGGTAACAACATATTGAAGATTGAAGTAACATCTGAAGACAGAATAACAACTAAGACATATACGGTTACAATAAATCGTAAGATTCCTGATACTGACGCTACTTTGGACGACATCAGAGTCGTTATCGGCGGTAAGTATTACAGCTTAGTTCCGATGTTCGACAGAGATATTACGGATTACTACTTCATTGTTGAAGGTGAAAATATTAATGATATTAATATTGAAGCAACACCAAGCAGTGCTGCAAGCGATGTGGCTTACAAGATTGACGGCGGTTCTACCACAAAGGGAACGAGCGTGACAATCAAAGACGGTTTGACTGAGAAATCAACAACCGAAGTTGCATTCAATGTATCGGCAAGCGGCGTAGTAATGAAAGAGTATAAGATTACACTTTATAAGAATATTAATCCAAAGCAAAACTTCTTATCAAGTATATCTCTTGCAAATCATACATTGACAATGATGAACAGCTCATCAGATGTAGATTATAACTACTATTCAAATGTAACTAATACGGAAACAGAAGAAGCAATCACAGTAATTCCGAATACAAATGTTACGGGTACAGACGGTAATATGACTGCAACATTGTATGATGTAGCCAATAATACAACCGAAACGATGTTGTCCGGTCAGCCGACGTCGGTTAAGCTTGATGCGGGTAATAACTTGTTTATTGTCAAAGTAAGCGATGGCAACGGCAACAGTCGTTACTACTCAATTACAATAAACAGAGCAATAGATAAGAATACAAGCGCATTGCTTTCATCTCTGACAGCAAGCGGTCAAAGTATGACGCCGACATTTGATAAGAATGTAACATCATATAAGATCACTGTTGCAAATGACGTTGATTCAATTAAGATTAACGCTAAATCCGAAAATACAATGTCTGCTATTTGGGTAAGAAGCGAAGCCTTAGATATTGACGTTGATGCGGTTGGTACGATAAATACCGATATTAAGCTTGTAGAGGGTAGCAATAAGATTGTTATTACGGTAACTGCTCCTAACAATACTGCAAAAGCAGGTAATAGAACATGGAATAACACTAAGAAGGTTTATGTAATTAATATTTACAGAGGCAGTGAAAATGATAATGCTGACCTAATAGATATTAAGTACAAAGCAGGCGGTATACTCACTCCTATATTTGACAGTGATGAAACAAATTATCATTTGACTTATACTTATGAGCATGAAAATGTTGATTTGATACCGATTGCAAGAACTCCGGATGCTATAAAGGATATAACCGTTACATCAAGCGAAACTTCTAAGGTGATAAGCAGCGGAGATACATTCTCATTGTCACCGCTTGCTGTAGGTGAAACGGTAGTAACATTCATTGTAAGAACAGTAAACGGTACAGAAAAGGCTTATACGGTTTCGGTATATCGTAATAAGTTTGAAACTCCGATACCTGAAATTACAGGTTTGGAACTAAAAGACCAACACTTTGATGACTATGCTATAACGCCTGCATTCGATAAGGATGAACATTCATATTATGCAAGTGTTCCAAGTACATTTGAAAAGGCAGATATTAAGGTAACTGCTATATCAAATGACCCATCGGATGAAGATAATCTAACGATTAGAGTAAACGGCAGAGTAATATCAAGCGGTACATGGAATAATATCTTTGAACCTATTGAATACGGTGATAACATATTCACGATTGAACTATCAAATGCTCAGGAAAATAAAGAGTATTATACATTGGTAATCAATCGTCAACAACCTGACCTTGACCCTAAACTTATCGACTTGGCAGTTAAACAGAACTTTGCATTGTCACCGGCATTTGATCCGGATAAGACGGCATATGAAATTAATGTAGATGAATCAACATCATACATTAACCTTATCCCAACTGCCAAAGATGCGAAGATTACTATTAACAACCTTGAAGTTGTAAGCGGTATGGCATCAGAAAATATCGAACTTAAGAAGGGTAAGAATCAGATTAAGGTTGTTGTAACTGCAATAGATAATACAAAATCTCCTGCAGAGTTATCAATAACTAAGCGTGTATATCTTGTAAATGTATATCGTCCTGATTCGGATAACGATAATGCTCTAACAGAACTTGTTCTTAATAAGGGTACAGTCGTACCGGCATTTACAAGAGATGTAAAGAACTATTATGTAACAGTTCCTTATCAGGCAAATAAGGTAACTCTTGAAACAGCTGCATTAAATCCGGGCAGTGTGATTAAAGTAAACGGCACAGAATATACAGGCGCTATGGATATAGACTTGACAGACGGAGTATATAACTCAGTTGCAATCAAGGTATATGCATCAGCTGATGATTCATTGCCTGAAGTAACATACACATTGGATATATTCAGAAAGAATATGGCAGCCGATATTCCTGACCTAAGCAGCTTGACTGTAGACGGTAAGGACATAATTCCGGATTTCTCGGCAAGAGAGCTTAACTACTACACATATGTAGATGCATCAACAACCCGTGTAACAATAAATGCTAAGGCAGCAAGCAGTTCTGCAAACGTAAGTGGTATCGGAACATTTGCATTGAACGGTAATAAGACAGTAAGAATTATTACAGTCAGAAACGGTGCTACAATGCAGAAGTATTCTGTAACAATCTTGCGTGATACTGCAATCAACGGTATCAGCGGTACATTGAACGGAGATGCGATAACAAACAGCACTCTTGAAACAATAACAGTACCGGAAGGTACAACAACAATTCCGCTTAATATAACTTCAGCCGACAGCGATGCAATAATTACTGTAAACGGCAGAGAGATTGAAAGCGGAAAGGACATTGACTTTACAATGTCAACACAAAAGGAAAGATTCGACATTAATGTTGTAAGCGCAATAAGCGGTATTAACAAGTCGTTCGTTGTATATGCTGAAAGCGATGCAGACAAGCCTTATGAACCGTTCATCAATCATATTATGATTGATCCGACAATCAACCAGACAGGCAAGGATGCAACATTCTTCACAGCGTTTGACGAAAAAGTATTTGTTTACAGTGCCGTTAATGACGGTGCTACACCGTACTTGTTTGCTAAGAGTGATGACCCGAATGTTTATATTGAAGTAATCAATGAAACAATGAGAGATTACTCATTGCAAGAATGTATAGGTTCATACTTGGCACAGTCTATAGACGCAAGCGGACAGGCAACATTCACATTCCGTGCAACTAAGTTTACTGAAAGCGGATACGAGCTTATTAATGAATATGTAGTAACTGTTTATAATACAGACGCACCTATCTTAACTGATTTGTGGACAGATAATGCTACTATGAAGACTAAGTTCTCACCGATAGTAAGAAATTATGATGTTGAAATAGGTAAGGATACCGAAGCATTTACCGTACATACAAAGAATACTTATGAAAATGCACAAGTAAGTATGAGTATCGACGGCGGAGCTTATGTAGACGGTGACGTAAGAACATTTGATAAACTTCCTCTTGATACTAAGAACTTTACCGTAACGGTTAAGATAACAGTTGACGAAAAAGACGGAATTTATGTTCTGAATGTAACTCGTCTTGATAAGTTAATTCCTGAGGCATTCCTTGAAAACATTGAACTTGAGGATGAAACAGCTGCAGGCGACGGATTATATGAAATGACTCCTGCATTTGAAGAAAAAGATGCTGAATATTCTGCTAAGGTTAATTACACAGACAATACAATTACATTGACTGTAACAGCTAAAGATCCGGCAAATGATAAACTTGCCGTTACTACAAGCGACGGTAAGGTTACAACGGTAACAAGCGGCACAGCCACTGAAATTACATTGCCGTCAAGCTTCCTTGACAGTGAACATTCAACAGAAACTGTAACGGTAACTGTTGAAAATAAGGACGGTAAGATTGGCAAGTACGAATTGAAGATTACTCGTGATGACAGAGCAAACGGAGATGCAAGACTTGCAAGTCTGACAACCGATAAGTTCGATTTGTCAAAGGTATTTAACCCTGAAATCTTTAGTTATGTTGTTAATATCTCACCTTATGATGAGGATATTACGGTAACAGCAGAAGCTAAAAACCCAACTGACAGTATAGTATTTACTCATAAGGGTAAAAATTCGGCAGAATCAATCGGCAGTGCAAGTGAGAAATTTGAGCTTGACGCGGGTGAAGCTGTAGATTATGTATTCGTAACAGTAGCTGAAACTCCATACACTTATGTAATTAAGATTGTAAGAGAGAACACAGCTTACCTAAGCAACATTATCGTAACAGATACAGTTTATGGAGACGGATACGAAGAACTAAATCCTAAGTTCGATGCAAGTGTAATAAGCTACGATGTTCTTGTAGATCCGCTTGCAACAGAAATCGAATTTACGATTAAGACTACAGAATATAATCCAATCCTAAATATGAGCATTGAAGGCACGCAGGTAGCAAGTAAGTCGGCATCAGAATTAACACATATGTTTGACCTTGCACTTAACCAAAAGTCGTTCACAATCGACTTTGAGATTGTAAGTCAGGTAAGCTCTACGGTAACTAACGGCGGTAAGTATCGTGTAACTGTTACAAGAGATACTGCCGAAACAGTTCCAGAACTTCAAACTTACATAACAGGCAGAGTTCATTCGGTTGCTCAAGGTGACGATACTGCAGAAATAAGAATGTATGACAGCAGCAATAATCTTGTTGCGGTAGATGCAGCAGGAAATACGGTTTACCAAGTTGGTCTGAACGGCAACTTTGAAATCTCGCTTCCTGATGCAGATACATATCATATTGTAATAAGCAGAACAGGTTATTTGGATTATGAAATCACCAACATTGTTTCAACCGAAACTTTTGTGAAAGCTAAATATGACTTTGGTATGATTAGAATTACACCGGGTAACGTTACAGATTATGATGTAAGTGACGGCGTCATAGATTATGTTGATATTAACTTAGTAAATGTATTCCTATATAACATTATTATGGATGACTATACAGGACAAATTATTAAGGATTCGATAACAACAACTGAAGACGAAACCAAGGATGAAACTAAGGATACTGATAAGAAAGACGATTCGAGTGATAATCCTGAACCTCCGGATAACGGAGCAACGGATAATCCGTCAACGCCGTCAACTCCTGACAGCGGAACAACGGATAATCCGTCAACACCGTCAACTCCTGACAGCGGAACAACAGATAATCCTGAAACTCCGAGTGAAACGCCGGATACACCATCAACTCCAAGTGATGGAACAAACAGTGGTGACAGTAAGGATGACAGTACAACGACTGATACACCTAATAAGGGTGAAACAGGCGATAATACATCATCAGATACTGAAACGGGAGATAAATCCGATAATACAGAAACACCGTCAGATGGTAATACATCAAGTGATAATACATCAAATGGTGATACATCATCAGACAGCAAGTCAGATAGCACAACAGACAGTGCGACATCAGACAGCAAGTCGGACAGCACAACAGACAGTGTGACATCAGACAGTAAGTCGGATAGCAAATCAGACAGTGATAAGAGTTCAGAATCATCATATTCTGTTTCAACAGCAGTAGCAGGTGTATCTGCTCATACAGAAATCCAATATGGTGATGGCACTAATACAGCCGGCGCTTATTACGAAGCAAATGGCAAGAAGATAATTTCTTGGATTAACTTTGAGGGCGGACGTGTTGAAAGAGCTGATTGTGATTTTGACGGTGACGGCTCAATCACAACAAAAGACCTTCTGTATGCAGGTATGTATTTTGGAAAGAAGACTCCTGTATTGGATAACCAAGGTCCCGACAAAGTCAAAATAAAAGCATATTAATTAGCTTTAAGGAATCGACAGATTTAATTCTGTCGATTCTTTTTTCGTTTTATACGTTTTATGTAATTTTATTAAACAGTAATAATTGTAACATTTACACAATATACGATAATGAACTGTAAAGAATAAACGGTGTTTTCTTGAATAGAAATGTTGACTTTTGGTATAAGTTGGTGTACAATTAAAGTATAAAATTACTCATAATAGGGATAATTGCAGTAGGGGGGGAGAGCATGCATATTGGGAAAAAGAAAATCACAATAAGTGCATTTATTGTGGTTGTTTTTGTATCTGTTATTGTTTGGGCTGCAACATCTTACCCAAATGCAGCTATATCATTCAGTGGCATAAAAATGGTGGCTAACGGTTCAACAACTCAAGGCTTCGTTGATATATCTCTGAAAAATATTGATTCAACTGCAATATCTTATTGTATTGAATATGATAAAAATTACATAGAGCTTTCGGATGTGGCGACGAATACGCCGATTAAAAACCCTACAACTTCTTCGGGAAGTGTCGGATATTCATATGATATTGCTCATGATTATTTTGAACAAAATACTGATGATTTCCCAATCGGAAGCTTTGGTGACTTTAAGTTACCGTCTATGATTGGTGTAAGTATGCCGATTATAGGTATTGCAGATGCCGACAACGGCAGAGCAATAATGAACTTCTTACCGCAAGAAGGTACAACTTCTAAATACATAACTGCGGTAAAAGGTCGTGACGAACATCTTATTCTTGCAAACGGTAAAAATTTAAAACTCGGACGATTGAGCTTTTATATAAAAGACCCTGCAAAGTTTGCAAAGCTTTCAAAAAGCGAACTTAAGGATGTTATTAAAATTGTACCGTTTTCGACAATGATTACAGTGCAGGACGATACTATTACAGATGATGACGGTGTTCATATAGGTTATATCGACAGCAGTGACGGAGATGTCAAATGGTACTCAAGAGCTGATAAAAATGTTGAGTGTAATTTTGAGATTGAAGCGGCACTTTCAAATGTTAAGGCATTGAATGAGGAGCTGACAGTTACTTCTTATGACATCTATAAGAATGGTACAATAGATGATTTACTTGATTTCATAAATGATAAAATGTCGATTATATCACTCCAATATGCAGACGGTTCCGAAAGACCGGCAGTGTTTAAGTGGGATAAGACGACAAGCAATCTAAGCTCGATTTCGTGGAATCCAAAAGAAGGTGACTATACGGTTGTTCAAAAATACAATGATGATTTTGATATAACCGTTACAATACATGTGACGCCGATTAATTTGATTGGTTTCACGGCAGAAAATGAGAATTTGACGTATTGGACCGGCGCGGCGGATTATCCTGCAACAATAGACGATTTGAAACTTGCACCAAAAGCAAAACCGATACTTGATAAATATATTCCAAACGGCGGAGTGCCGGAGTTTAATATCGGATGGTACCAGCTTAGCACTGAAACATCGCAGCTGCTTGATATACCTGACGATATCAAAAACAAAGTGGTAGGCAAATATACAATTTTGGGACACATTGCGGATATAAACAAAATATCGATTAATTATCCGTGGCTTACAGTAAAGGACAGCTCTGATGTCAACTTTATAAGAAATGTTGTCGATAACGAGAGTGAGCTTCCAAAAGAGTTGGAGGTTGTAAGTGCTGTCACGGCTGATGACGGTACTTTGACAATAACAGTTAAAAATAAAGATGGGAACACAATTCCTACAGGTACAACATTTGATGTGAAAATGCCGGGCGGAGAACTTATTGATTCTTCAATGACGGGTTATAATGCTGTTGTAAATGATGACGGAACGGCAACAATTACTGTAAAGGCTGATATTGCAATAGACTCTGAAAAGAAACTTGCACAGATTATAAACCTTGGAAGTAAAGCCGGTAAGTTTGAAATATCATCAACGGAACCGGGAAAAAATCCGGGACCATATACTGAATTCAGTACAAATCCGAGAAAAAATATTTATTTAGACAGCTATACTTTTGATTATTCGGATTTGCAATCGGCAATGTTTCCTATCAAAGCGGGTGTGAGTTTGCCGACAACTGTAACGCTTCCTGTACTTTCTGATTTTGTTGGAACAACATATGATGGATACGACGGTACGGAAATAGGTAAGCTTTCGACCTTTACAGTTGATTCGTGGGATGTTATTGACGGAGACCCTACATTGGTTGGCAGTGTTGTAACTGTAAGGGGTGCGCTTTCAACAACGTCATATACAAACTACGGAAATGTTGTAAATGAGAATAATAACACAGTTGAGATTAAGTATTTGGTTGTCAACGGTGATGATAGAGATGAAATTGATGTAATACCCGATTTTACATATGACAAAAAACAAGTTGGGTATGATTATAACGATTTGCAAACAAATTCATTTACTGTTAAAAATATAGGCTCAACCGATATATACGGCTTGACAGCTGCTATTTCTTTGAGTAAAGATGGGAATAAAGAAGCATTTACCATCAGCAAAAAGTTGCCTCAGATTTTACAAAAAGGTGAAAGTGTAGACTTTGATATAACAACTAATATAGGTCTTGATGTAGGAACTTATGAATGTACAGTTTCTGTTATATCAAATGATGGAGTTCTTCGAACGTTTAAAATCTCTTTTGAAGTTACGGAAGCTCCTACATATAAAATAGAGCTTGTTTCTGATAATGTAAATTATGGTAAAGCAGAAACGGACTCGGGATTATATACTGCAAGTGAAGGTGAAGCTGTTTCAATAACAGCAACTCCCGAAGAAGATTGCGTTTTCACCGGATGGACCTGTGAAACCGGTAATGTGACATTCGCAGACAGCACATTGGCTAATACGACATTTGAAATGCCGGCAGAAAATGTTAAAATAACGGCTCACTTTAAAGAGTCGCTTGGAGCGAAACTCAGAGCGACAGAACTTATGGTTAAAGATACAAATGACAATGATCAGGATTTGCATGATCAGAATTGGAAAATTGTAAAGTTTGACCCTGTAAAACGTGAGTATTATGTTGCAGTGCCAAATAGTGTTGACAAAGTAAAGCTTTGGTTCAAACTTAGAGATGAAGCAAAAAATGCGACGCTGTCTCTTTCGCGTGAACATAATTCTGTAACTGATACATTGACCACGCCAACGGAGGACGCAACGGATAATTATTATAAGTCGGAGGATATAGAACTTGACGTCAGCCCTGTTGATAACCTGCTTACATTGACGATGACATATGATGATCCTAATGACGATCCTGATGAAGGCGAAGTTACAAGGTCGTATAAGATTCACGTTTACAGAAAAATAGAAGAGTCCAAATTGATGAAATTTAATTATGGTAACTCGCCGTATGGCTTGATTATGCGTGATACGGCAATAACGGATAAGGCGACGGCTAAAAATGAATTTGACAAAAATGATTATACATTTACTGCAGGATATACGCCGGCAGGTGCAACGGTGGGTGTAAATTATTGCGGTGAAGCTTGGACGTCGGGTGTGAATTATGATTTGGATGATACAGCATTGTTTGTTTTGAATTCGGGAACTTTTACAGACCCGGGATATGAAAGCGTTATTAATTCGATTGGCGGAGCGGTAACCGATGTCACCAAAAAGATAACGGTTAATGTTTTAACGGAAACAAATGCGGCATATCAAGATGGCGGTTCTACGGATTATTCATCTGTCAATGCACAGACAATTAATCTGCCGTCGAGCGGTACAATATCCGAATTAAATGCGGAACGAATCCGACCTGATAAATATGAACTTGTTTATTCATTCGCAGATTTTGACGGTTCAATCGTTTCAATAAAAAGACCGTTAATCTTGCTTAATACTCTTGGAGATGTCAATAATGATAAACAAGCAGATACAAAAGATGTTTCAAGAATAAGAAACAGATTCAGCGCAGATTTAGCTAACAACACAAATGTTACAGGTTATGATGTTGGCGGATTGCTCAATAGATATCGTATCTGCGATGTAAATAAAGATAGAGCGGTGAATTTGATAGATGCAAATAATATACGTGCTAAAAAAATGATTCAGTTCTATACTAATGATGGAGGTGGTGCGTAATGAATAAGATTCTCAAAAGCTTAGTGTCAGGATTTACGTCACTATCTATGTGTGCTGTATGTATGATTAGTATTCCTGCTACTGCGGATGAATACGAAAATATAGAAACACAGGCAACAAACAGAACTTTATCTGTAGATTTTATGGGCAGAGGTTCTACACCAAATGATGCAAGTCCCGGTAAAGCAGGATTTACTAAAGATGATGTAAACTTAACCAATCCTCTTGAATTTTGGGTAGGTATCGGCGTTGAAAATGTAAACGATTTACCGTTGTTTACTGACGGTGTTTATTCATTAGATGTAGCGTTTGAATATGATCCGAATTACGTAAAGCCGTATTGGGATAAAACAACTGCATCTTCAACTGCAGAACAAAGCTGGAATGATGAGCTGGTAAAGGGAAACCTGAGCTCAACAGGTGACAGCAGTGCTTGGTGGGATGATACACAATATGAGATTACATCTGTTCGTGAATGCGATATAGATACTGCGTTAAATGATAGAGAAAATAGCACAGAAGCTGCTCAACGTGCTTTAGACGGCTGGAAAATGTGCTATGTGGGTGTGGTATTTAAAGGGGACTCGCTGTTAAGATTTAAAGACTTGGCAAGTAATTCAAAGCAGTATTTGCTGAAATTGCCTTTCGTTCTTTTGAGTGCTCCCGATGAAACTGCGGCAGACCAGAATCCTACTGTATTGAGTATGGTTCGAGGTGGAGATACGTTTGCTATCGGTTCCGGTAGTGACGGTACAAATCCTTATGCATCATGGTTTGCTACGACACATCCGGCCCCGGATGATACTAACCTTAAAAATTTATTTGATTTCAGCGGCGATATAAGTCTGTTTGGAACAAATGATGCAATAGATAATATAGTTGCGGTAAAACCGGGAGAAACTCCGTCAGATCCGGGAGCGACTCCGTCACCGGATACAACTTATTATTTATCATCGGACAAGACTTTACAAGAAGATAAGTTTAAAGCGGAAACTAAAACGTATTATGTAAGTGTTCCTAATGAAACGGAACAAATCAGAATGGACGTAAGTTCATCCGAAAAACCGACTGTAACTGTTAATTCGGCAAACGTCAACGTGACAGCATCAGACGCTAAAAAGTATTCGTCAGATTTATTTGATCTTGCTGAATTGGACAAGACTGTAAACGACGGATATAATAATACGGTTACAATTACAGCCGGAGGTACAACATATACGGTTTATATAAGAAGACTGCTAAAACCAAAGATTACATTAAATTACGGTAATTCACCTTATGGTGAAATTATGAAGGCTTCTAATATTGCTGATCCTGATAAACAAAAGGCAAAAGATGCATTTGATGTGAAGAATAAATATGATGCAAACTACCTACCGACTGAAGCGAAAGATAAGAAAAACATTACATATGTAACAAGAGCGTGGGTTGACATAAAAAATTTGGATAGCATGACAACTGCAGAAAAAGAAACAATACAAAATCCAGATATAAATATGGATAGAAATGATTATGCGATTTTTGTCTATAATGATAAATATTTTAGAGATCCGGGTTTTATAGCGATTGATTCTGAAGGCAATGCTGTTGATAATGTCGATAGAAGCATAACTATAAATAGAATGTCAAAAGAACAATTAGCTGGCTTGAATGATGTAAATCAAATATCATATGATATAACAATACCTCATCAACCATCAGATTATCTGATTACCGAAGTTACTAAACCTTATGATTATTCTGATGCAACTAGAAAAAGAGTTAGACCGGATATATATTATATGAAATACTCGTTTGAAGATGCGTTGTCAGGTGAGGTATCCGTTATTAGACCGGTTATAGTTCTTCAAGAACGAGGAGATACTTATTGCTCAGGAATTATCAATGACTCTGCGGTAAATCCGGTATATTCTTATTTGAAAAGCCCGGCTTCATACGATGGTATAACGGGAACAGCAAGAAGAATTTATTTTTATAAAGGATTGGATGTTGACAATTCTAACTTGATAAATGACTCGGATGTGAATCCGATATATTCATATTTGAAAAACTATAAACCAGCTATTCAGCAGGGAATTACAACGATGGCTAATCCTCTTGAGTCATTATATGTAGAGTTACCTGCAAAATAAAGAATATATAGTTTAAGAAAGGAAGGAATAAACACTATGAAAATTAAACGAAGTGTAGCATGGTTACTTAGCATAATGATGTTATTAACTGTGTTCCCAACAAATATGGCTTTTGCGGGATTGATAGATCCAAGTCAAAAAGCTGTGATTGAATTTGTACCTATGAAATATAAAGATGAGGTACAGAAAATGTACGATGAAGACGTAGACGGCGAATTTGAGAGCATAGATGAAATTGGTGCCTCGAAGAATACATATTCTGATGGTACTAAGATTTGGCTATCTCCGATTGTTGAGGAAACGTCAAGACCTGATATTGATAATATTGACTTAAATAAGGAATATCTTGTGGGAATCAAGATTAAAGGTCTTACAAATCTTGATGAAGCTCAATACGGTATAAAGAATATTACTATTCCTATTGCTTATGACGCAAGTTATATTGAGTTGACAGATGTAACAGATAGTTCATTTAATACGGACACTTTATCAAATAGACTTGGTGTAAGAAATAAGGAAAGTATATATTCTAAATTTTATAAAACAGGAAAAACTAACTCTCCAAAATATGGAATCAACACAAACAGTATTGGTAAAATGACAGGAATGGTAAGTTTGCCGATTAAAGCAGATGATTCTTCTCAGGCTCCTTATAATGGTGAGGATACATATATTGCAGTATTGAAATATAAGTTTCTGCAGAAGCCAAGTGCATCAGGTACAAAATTATTTACATTAGATCCTAATTCGGATGCAGTATCAACTACATATTCATCATACTTTACAATTGGTTGTGTTGATTCAACAGGTGTAGATATAAACTATCAACCAACAAAAGGTGAATATGATATTAGAGACATATTTGATGTTGACGCTTCAGGAATTAACTATCCTTTGAGTTATACGGTAGATTTCTATAACAGTTATGATGCTACAAGTAATACGTATCAGAATCTAATCGCCGATGCAAGTTTATCAATTCAAGATGGCGAAAGTATTACTTCGGCAGGTTTGAGCCTTCCTGAATCATCAATTTTCACTGCCCCTGCTGGAGAATATTTTGATAAATTATATTATATTCCTGAAGGTACAGCAACACCTAAAGAATTTACAGAAACAACAAAGATAACAGCAGATACAAAAGTTTATGCCACATATGTTAATGGTCACACGGTTACATTCAACAGTAACTATCCATCAGGTACACAGACAACCAAGGATGTTACAGTATCACCGAAAGCCGGTGCAACGATTGCTGAAGCGCAAAAACCAACAGTTGGTACATCAAGTGATGACTTTGAAATACCTGCTGGTTACACGTTTGGGGGCTGGTTTACACAGCAAAACGGTGGTGACAAAATCGTATTTGATGATGGTACAAACACATCATCAGCAACAGATGTTTCTTCAATCACCGATGTTTATGCTCATTGGGTACAGAATGTAACAGTAACATTCCATGAGAATTATGGACAAACAGAAAACACAACAAACAAAACAATCAGTGCCGGTTCAAGTTTGAAATCAAGTGATATTCCGACATTTACAAGAGCAGATTATGCATTTAAAGAATGGAATACAAAAGCAGACGGCTCAGGCACTACATACTCAAATACACAATTACAGGCAGAAACAATTTCAAGCAATACTGACTATTATGCAATGTGGACACCGGAGAATCCGGACAATGCAGTAACATTGACATTTAGTCCTACAGGATGTGACGCACAAGTAACACCTGCATCTATGACGGTTGTCAGAGGTGATACAATTTACGCATATCAGATGCCTACTCCGACAAAGACGTCAGCAACAGGTGATGCATACACATTTAACGGTTGGTACGGAGTGGCTTCAGAATCCGATACTACTGATAAAGCGCCATTTACTTTAACAGATAATAAAACGGTGTATGCACATTGGACATATGCAGGCAGAGATCAGGTAACTGTAACATTTGATTATGACGGTGCAACATCACCTACTGCTCCGACAACTATAACTGTCGGTAAAGGTGATTCGATTGGCGATGCAATGCCAACAACACCGGTGAAAACAAATTATAGTTTTGATAAGTGGGTAAATACAGCTGATAATTCAGATTTTGATAAGACAACAACAGTAAATTCAGATATAACGGTAAAGGCAACATATAAATCTGATATTACTGTAAACTTTAACATTAACGACGGAACAACTCCGGCAACACCATTTGCTACAGACAAAGGTGCACCTTCAAAATCTTATACAGCACCTTCAGAACCTACAAGAGCAAATTATACATTTGTAGGATGGAATACAAAGGCAAACGGTTCAGGTAAATTCATTACTGCAGCTGATTACGCTACATTAAATGATGTTTCAACAGCTGCCGGTGGAACAAATCCGGTAGAATTGTATGCATACTGGGCAGATGCTCCTGTAACACCGGGTAAATTACCGGGTAATGAAACACCTAATGACAATGGTGTAAAAGTTACATTCGACAGTAATGCATCAGGAAGTGCTTCATCAACAGTAACGGATGCAAATCCGAAGTATGTATATCCGCATCTTGGAGATGCTCTTGGTACATTGATGCCGGAAGCTCCTACAAGAACAAATTATAAGTTTGTAGGATGGAATACAAAAGCAGATGGCTCAGGTACAACATTTACAGATGCAACAGCAATAACAACAACACTTGACGGTGTAACAGCTAATGGAAGCAAATACAACTTGGTTGTATATGCACAGTGGGATATTGCTGATAATGTTGATGCTAATGATAAAGTAACAATAACATTTAATGATAACAAAGACGGCAACGGTGGTACAAACGTTAAGACAGTAACAATTTTCAAGGGTGACTCTCTTGGCTATGATGTAACAGCACCGACCAACAAAGGTTATACGTTTGATAACTGGTATGAAGGTACAGTAACAGGCGGTTCATTGTCAATGACAACTACGGCATTTGACAAGACAAAGCCAATAAACAGTAATACTGATTATTATGCAAAATGGCTGTCGGATATTACAATCAGATATGATGTAAATGGTGGTGTAGGTACATATAATGACGTTGTGGGTGCGCCTACAGCAAACTATACAGATCCTGCACAGAATCCTACAAAAACAAATTATGTATTTATAGGATGGAATACTAAACCTAACGGAGCAGGTAATTTTGTTACTTCAGCAAAATATCCTACATTGAATGATGTTTCTCTTGCAGCACAAGGCAGTGAGGCATCAGCTCCTACAACAGTAACATTATACGCATATTGGGCAGCTGCAAATGTAAATCCGGGAGGAAATGTTATTCCGGATGATATTCCTAAGAACAATGGTGTAAAGGTTACATTTGACAGTAATGTTACAGGAAACAAAACAAATGCAGCAGTGACAGATGCAAATCCAAAGTATGTATATCCATATCTTGGTGATGCACTTGGCAATATGATGCCAAATGAACCAACAAGAACACATTATGTATTCAAAGGTTGGAACACAAAAGCTGATGGCAGCGGTGTAACTGTTGATTCGACAACAAAAATAGACCAAGCGACACTTAAGGATGCACTAAAGGAAATTGCAGGTACAAAGACTGCATATGAAACAACATTGTATGCACAATGGGATATAGATCCTTCAGTTCCGACATCTGACAAAGTTAATGTTACATTTAACAAGAACTTGGATCTTAAGGGTAATGACACATCTCCTCGTGTAGTTACTCTATACAAAGGTGATTCAATCGGATACGATATAACAGAACCAACAAACGGTACATTTGAATTTGACGGCTGGAATACAGAGTTTAACGGTACCGGTACTAAGTTTAATAAGGATACAAAAATAGACGCTGATAAAACTTATTATGCAACATGGTTTAAGTATTTGAAGATTGAGCTTGTAAATGAAAAAGCTGAATATACAGGACAAGTTATTTCGCCTAAGTACAATATTTATCAAATTAAATATGATGATGCAAGCAAAACTACATATACAAAAGTAGCGAACAGCGATATTGCAAAAGATGCAACGCTTCCGGCAGGCTTTACTGCAACTGTAACAGATAAGGATAATGCTACAACAACAATTCAAAATGTCGGTGTTTATACAATAGCAATTTCTATTGATAATGCCGGAACTTATGCAAACGGTTATAAAATCGGTGAACAGGCTTCAACATTTCAAGTAACATCAGCAAAACTTACAGTAAATGTAGATCCTGATACTCAAAAACAAAAAGCAGGTTCATCTCGTAAGGACCCTGTTGTCACTGTAGTTGATGCTACAGACAATACAGTCGGAAAAAGCGAATATGATATTAAGTATTACACATGGACCGACGCAGGTGCTACTCCTGACGGAAATATTCAGAAGAGTGAATTAAGTGAAGTTACTGACATTACAAAGGTTGGTAAGTATGTAGTTGCTGTTGAATTAAAAGCTAATTCAAACTATGTTATTGATTCGGTTAAGTCAACAACAACAGAAGCGGTATTACTTTATGATGGTAAGACAACAGGCTATGCTGAATATACAGATGCCAAAGTTGGCGGAAACATTGTTTATGAAGTACTTGCAAATGACCCTTCGATTAAAGAAATAAAAGCTAATTCTGTCAAGGGTTCAACAGTTGATTCAACTGCATTACCGTTTAAGGATAGCAAGTATGAGAATGATGTAGCATTTGATAATGCGGAAACTCCTGCAATTAAGGATTATTATGTAAGAGTTCCGGATGTTGATGCTGATAGCATTCAGTTTAATGTAACACTTACAAATCCTGATACTACAACAATAACAGCATCAGACGGTACAACTCTTACACCTACAAAGAATGGTGACGGTACATACACAATTAAGGCTCCTCTTACAAATAAGGGACAAACTGAAAATACTATCACTATTACAACAAAAGCAGGTACAGATAATGATGCACCGACTCTAACATATACATTCCATGTTCAACAACTTGTTGAAGCAAAGATTACTTTGAACTATGGTAACTCACCATATGGTGAAATTATGAAAGATTCGGCTATTACTGATAAAGCAAAAGCTAAAGAAGAATTTGATAAGTCGAATAAATATGCTACAGGATATATTCCTGCGAATGTAGCAAGTAAGCAAAATGTAAGTTATCCGTTCCGTGCATGGGTAGATGTTAAAGACTTGGATGGTATTACAGCAGCAGAACAAGCAAAATTGGTTGATCCTGATATAAATATAGATAGAAATGATTATGCTATATTTATCTATAACGGTAGAACGTTTGTAGATCCGGGATTTACAGCAACAGATTCAGAAGGTAAGCCTGTAACAAATCTTACAAGAAAAATTACAGTAAGCAGAATGCAAGTTCAACAAATTGCGGGCTTGTATGATGTAAACCAAAAGGAAGAGACAATTACAATTCCTGACAAACCATCAAATTATGCAATTACAGAAATAACAAAACAGTATAATTATCAAGATCCAAGTTCATTTAGAATAAGACCTGATGTATATACAATGGAATATTCTTTTAATGATCCAAATCAAGGAACAATAACTGTTGAAAGAAAAGTAGTTGTTCTACAAGATCGTGGTGATACATATTGTGCAGATCTTATAAATGACTCATCTGTAAACCCTGTATATGTATATTTGAAGAATTCATCAACATTTGATGCAATCACAGGTACAGCACACAATATTTACTTATATAGAATTTTGGATACAGACGCATCTAACTTGATAAACGACTCAGATGCTAACCCGGTATATACTTATTTGAAGAATTATGCCAATGATAAGAGTAATCCAAAAAATCCTATTGCTACATTATATGTAGAATTGCCATCAGGAAATTAATACTAAACGGCAATTAAATATTTTATAATAAAATGGAGGAATGTAACATGAAAAAACGAAGTATAGCATTTTTAACAAGTTTAATTATGCTAATCTCAATGTTACCAACGGCTTTTGCGTCTTCAGGAGGAGGCTTAAAGCCCGGAACAGGGAAAATGAAGTTCCAACTCGACTATATGCAGTATACAGAAGCTGCTAAAAAGGCTTTTGAAGTTGATCAAGCCGGAGATGCAGAATTCTCAAGTATAGATGATGTTGGAGAAGACAAAGCTTTTTATAAAAAAGGTATTGTTGAAAAGCAAGACAAACCTAAAAAGTCTGCTATTAAAGTAGGCGACGAATTCTTAGTCGGTGTTAAAATGGTTGACTTTGATAACGTTGTTGAATCAGGTGATGGTATTAATAATATGTGTATAACATTAAAGTACGATCCTGATTATATCATTGCAGAAGATACAATTTCAAGTTTGACAGACGATTCAAGAAATCGTTTGGGTGCCCGTACAGGTAATATCTTTACAAAGCATACTCAAAGTATGAAGTATAATGTTTCTTACTCATTCAATTCAAACAGTGGTGATGTAAGAGCGGATGGTACAATTAACCTTCCATTATTGACAAGTAATATGGATGTCAACTCTACATTGACAGGTGAAACCGATGAATATATAGCTGTTTTGAAGTTTAAAGTAAAAGCAATTCCTACTGATGCTAAAAAGGTTATATACTTCCCGGATGATACTTTGTTGGCAAATATTGAAAGATTTACAATTGCTCTTGGTACAAGAGGTGAAAGTGCTACATACAGTGCGGATGTAGCAGAAGTAAATATCAAGTCAATCATGAGCTTGGACGATTCAAATCTTGACATATTCCCGGCTGGTGCAGCAACAAGAACAGGTATTTCTGTTAAGTCAGGTACAATGGCATCAACTCAATTTGTAGGTGATGTATTTAAACCGGGTGTGACTATGCAGTATGACCTTAGTGACGCAAAACATGAAGATCTTGATACAAGTGATACTGTTACATATAAGTATGGTGCAGCAGGTATTACAGCAGCAGACGATGCACGCTTGAAAGCTGTTCCTTCACCACTAACAACTGATGTAAACGGTAATCACATATATGCAATCGTTGGTAACTTTATATGCGACCTTGGTGCATTAACAGTTAGTGAAATTAAGACTACAAAGATTACAGTAAGCGGTGCTCCGACAACTGCTTATGACGGTACAGCAATCGACTTCAAGAATTTGGTTGCTACGATTGAAAAGAACAATGGTACATCAGTTGGTGATATTAAATTCACAAACTATGAAAATGTCAGTAATGACTTGGCAATTTACAAATCTAATGCTACTGGCGACGTTCTTGACAAAGTAACAGCTGCTGACAAATATGGTAACGGCAACAACTACTTTGTAGTAGCAACAACAGACAAAACAATTAAGAGTGCAACATTTAATGTAGTATCAGATTATGATTTGATTACACTTTCAACATCAACAAACAACAAGATTAAGAGCTCATACAATGATGGTGACGCATTTGACCCATCTGGTCTTGTTATAGGTGCTAAGAAAGCATCTGAATCAGCGGCTACTGACGTTAAATATGCTGACTTTAATACAAAATTAGGTAGCAACAAGTGGTTGGTTGTAGTTGCTGTAGATGATACAGCTGCAAAGTCTGCAACAGCATCAACAACAACTGTTACAAAAGAAATGATTGACAATAAAAATAAGATTTTTGTTGTTTACACAAATCAAAAAGGTGAGAAACAAGCACTTCAAGTTGCTACACTTGGTGCAAAGAAGATTAAGAGTGCAACAATTAGCGGTGGAAAGACAGATTATACATATGGCGATAAGCTTAAGACAGATGACCTTAAGTTGAATGTTATATATGATGGCGACTCAACAGGAACAGAAATATCATTTGATAAATTGGCAGCAGCCGGTATTACAGTTAAAATCGGTGAAACAGTAGTTAATGCTGACACTGTTATCACACTTGATATGAAAGATAAGACAGTTGACTTTATCTATGACGGTAAAACAACACTTACTTCATCAGCTAAGATTACTGTAGCTGCAAAGACAGTTTACTACACAGTATCAGACGCAACAATTACAAAGGTATATGATGGCGGATTAACTATTCCTGCAGATCAAACACTACCTACAATTTCAATTAAGGATTCAGCTACAGCATTTGTAGGTACTGACTCATACACAGTTACAGGTACATTTGCATATACAGATAAAAATGTAGGCACAGATAAGAAGATTAAACTAACAACTACACTACCGGAAACAAACGGTAAGTACACATTTGCACCGGATACAGATAAGATTAATGCTGACGGTACACTTAAGACAGCTGCAACAATTACAGCAAAGACTCTTACAGTTAATGCTGATGCTATAAAAGTTCCTGCAGTTAAGGCTAACCCTAATGCTACAGCTGATGTAACTGCTGATAGCTCATTGGTACTAACTAAGGATAATTCATCTATAGTTGAAGGAGATAACGTAACACTTCCATTTACATATAAATATGCAGCTAATGATGTAAAGACACCGGGTACTCCTGATGTAGAAGTTACAGAAAAGGCTCTTACAGGTACAGATGCAGCTAACTATTCATTCACTCCTGCAACAGTAAATGTTAAGGGTAGCGTAACTCAAGACGCTATGTCAGATATCGAAATTTCAGGTCCTACAAAGGTAACATACATATATCCTGAGTTGACACCTGACTTTGGCGGTTTGGTAGTTAATGCAGTATATGGTACAGGTGCTTCAGCAACAAAGGCTCATGTTACAAACTACAAGCTATTTGATAAAGACGGTAACGAATTTGATAAGACTGCAAAGCTTCCTTATGGAGATACAGTAATAACAGTATCATACACAGAAGGCGTAGCAACAAAGACTAAGACAATTACTCTAACAGCAAAGAAAAAACCAATCAAACTTTCAGACATCACATTTGAGGCATCAAAAGCATATGGTGATAATAATGTAAATGCATCAGCAACATTACCAACAGATGCTATTGTAGCTACTGATGCTGATAAGGTTAAGCTAACATTTAAAGCTGAATTTGCTACACCTGAACAAGTTGGTGACGCTCAAAAGGTAACATTCTCAGACTTTAAGTTCGCTAAGGTCGGAGAAGGTGAAGAAGATGTATCAGGCAACTATGTATTGGTTAAAGATGACGGTAAAACAGAAATAGATGCAAATACGACAGTTGAAGGAACAGGTAAGATTACTCAAGGTACACAAGTGGCTCCTGTAGCTCCAACAGTAAGTGTTAACCAAAAGACAAACAACATTGTTGTAGCAGGTCCTTTGGGTGATAATATTGAATATTCAATTAACGGAACAGATTGGCAGACAGGAACAACATTTACAGGTCTTGAAAATGGTAAGGCATATACTGTTTCTGCAAGATATAAGGCTACAGAAACACTTGCAGCATCTCCTGCATCAACAGCAGACGCTACAACATACAAGAACCACCTTGTAGTTTACAAAGTAAATACTTCAACAAGCCCACTTGCTGAAATCTATACAAACGAGACATCAGCAACAAGTGATAACGATATTAATACAAAGATTCTTACAGCTAAGCCAAGCAAGTTCAAGGCATACTTCACAGATCTTGCAGGTAAGACAGCTATTACATATCCATTCACACTTTCAACAGAAACTACACTTTATATGTCTCAAACAGCCGGCGGCGGTGGCGGCGGCGGCGGACGCAGCGTATCAATTAAACTTGATAAGGATACTGTTTCCGGTGTTGTAGGTGATAAGATTAAAGTTACAGCTACTGTAACAGGCTCAACAGCTAAACCAACATGGACATCATCAAATGAAGATGTAGCAACTGTTGACGAAAACGGTAACATCACATTGGTTGGTAAGGGTACAGCAACTGTTAAGGTTAAGGTTAACGGCGTAGTTAAGAATATTCCTGTAACTGTTAAAGAAGCTACAGCAACACCAACACCTGTACCAACAGTTAAGCCGACAGAAGCACCTGTAATCAACACAGAATATACAAAGCCATACGCTTCAGGTTATGATGACGGTTCATTCCTACCAAATAACAACATCACAAGAGGCGAACTTGCAGCTATGATTGCAAGACTAAGCTATGGTGACGATCTACCTGACGGTATGTATCAAGCATCATTCCCTGACGTTGATTCAGACGCTTGGTTCAACAAGTACATTGGTTATCTTGAAGATAAGGATGTATTAAGCGGTTATGAAGACGGTACATTCAGACCTATGGATACAATCACAAGAGGCGAAATCAGTGCAGTTATCGCAAGAGCTCAAAGATATGATTTGATTTCATACAATGGCATCTTCACAGATGTAACTGAAAATGATTGGGCTAAGGATTACATTGAAACTCTTGCTGACAAGAATATCGTTTCAGGTTATGAAGACGGTACATTCGGTCCATATTCACCGCTAACAAGAGCTGAAGCTGTTGCAATTATCAACAGAGTTCTTGTAGAATCAACACCAATCGTAACATTTACTCCTAATGACATTGCAGGTCACTGGGCAGAGGCAGACATTCTTCTTGCAGTAAATGAAAGAATGGTTGGCGCAAATGCAGTAGTTCCTACAGTAAAACCGGAAGAAACAGCAGCTCCTGAAGAAACTGTTGCTCCTGAAACAACAGTAACTCCTGAAGCAACTGTTGCTCCTGAAAAGACAACAGCTCCTGAAGCAACTCCTGCTGCTTAATAAATATCGAATTATAATAAATGCGATAAATAAAGCAATGTAATGACACAGGGCGGTTATCGCCCTGTGTTATTGCATTTCCAATGGCATTGTCCGTATCTTTGGACAATGCTTTCGGAAATGCAATAACAATTAAAATAATAAGCTGTGTAATTGATTTAACTGAAAAGAGGTGTAATAAATGAAAAAAATATCTGCATTTTTGATTATAATGATAGCAATGCTTATGGCAGGTGTATGTGCTCATGCGGCTGACTTTAGCGTAGATACAACGTCGCTTCCTATGGGTGAGGCATATAAGCCGTACTCAGCACAAATAACAATGAGCGGCGGAAGCAATGACGGATATAGTTTTGAATTTATATCGGGTTTTAAACCAACAGGTCTTACTGTCAACGAGGACGGTTCAATAACGGGTACTCCGACAAGTGCCGGATATTATGCTAATATGAATATCCGTATAAGTAATGTAGACGGTACATACAGAGATGTTACATTTAAGATTAATATAAGAGCGAGATCTATCAAGATTAATGTAACTGCTCCCAAGAATATTATATATGACGGAAACAGTTATACAGCGACAGTTAAATGTTATGATTTGAACGGTGGCGAACTGACAGACGCTGTACCGATTATAAGATATGGTAAAGATAATCTTTCGTCTGTAACAGATGCCGGAACATATTATATTGATGTTTATGTATCGGGTTGTATCATATCGGAACGTGAGGGTGATACGCATATTCAAATTGAACGTCAAGGTGCGTCAATTTCATTAAGCGGTGACAAAGAATATCAATATGACCAATTACCTCACCCGCTTACGGCAGCTGACGTAACGGTAACACCGCCTGCGGCAGGATATGTTATTGAGTATAGCAGAAACGGCGGTGAATACACAACCGATGTGCCTGTTTCAAGCGGTATATATACTGCAAGGGTGCATACAACAAACCCTAACTATGAAACGGTATATGACGAATGTACAATTAAAATCATAGGTGAAAATGTAAACTTTACGGTAACAAATACATCATTTACATATGACGGAAACAGTCATAAGGCAACTGTTTCTTCTGATCCCGCAGATGTTGGATATAAAGTTACATATACTAATTCAAAGGGTGAAACTGTAGAAAATCCGACCGATGCAGATGTTTATACGATAAAAATTACACTTGATAATGATATAGTGTATTCAATCGGAAATGATTATGATAATAAACTTACAATAAGTCCGCAATCGGGTCACTTTACAACGGATGAAAGCTGGGTATATGACGGAAAGACGCACAAACCGAGTATGACGGTTGACGCACCGTATGATGACAGTAAATATACAATAACATACCGTAAGCAAGGTACAGAAACTGACTTGACTGAAATTACGGATGTCGGTGTATATGATATAATAATTACTTTCCCGAACGGCAACTATATTGCAGATGAAACATCATCGAAAACAATAACGGTTACGCCGAAAACAGTTAATTTTACGGTTACAGACAATGTAGTTGATTATGACGGTAACGAACATACCGCAAAGGTTACACCGACTGAAGCTTTGGCATCGGATTTGTATTCCGTAAAATACGTTAAACGTGATACAGAAACAAAGTTTAACAGTGTTATAAATGCAGGTGTGTATGATATAGTAATTGAGCTTGCAAACAGCAACTATACTTTAGACAATTCTTTCAGTGCAACAATGACTGTTAATGTTACATATACATTTAATTTGGGTAATTCACCGGCTGCTATGATTTATAAGGATACGACGCATGATGCGGAATGGCAGAAAGAAGCGTTGGATTACCTAAAGGCAAATCACAAATTCAGTGAAAACTATTTGCCGAAGGACTGCAGTGCCGATATTACATATAATCCTATAAATAACATTGATGCAGACGGTAACGAATATACTGTAATAACAAGCGGTCTTGATAAATTTGTTGATCCGGGCGTGAATATAAATGACGGTTCGACATCTGATACTATAAAAGGAACGGTCAGTGCCGTATCCGGAGTAGAAGGCTTGTATAAGGTTACATATCAAATCAACGATTCAACTATGGAGAGATATTTGTTAGTTGTGGACAGAAGAATAGGTGATGTCAACAGTGACGGCGCAGTAAACGGTATTGATGCAAATAATCTTGTTGGTAAGGATGCTGATGCGAACGGCGTAAAACAAGCGCGTATTTGGGATGTAAACAAGGATGGCAGGATTGACAATAATGATGTTAATGCAATCAGAAACAGATTCTCTGTAAGATTGGAAGCTTATTATCCTTGGTTATAATTTGACATTGGAGTTATGATGAAACAATTTTGGAGTTGATTTGTCATAACTCTTTTTTGTTAAAAATATTGAAAAACGGTGTTAAAAACAGTCGTTTTCAGTGTATAATATTGACAATTTCAAGTGCTTTGTGGTATTATAAAATATATAATAAGGATAACTATACATTGTTAAGATATATGAAAAGAGGAATTAAAATGAAAAGAAAAGCGGTTTCTATAATATTGGCTTTATCAATGCTTTTACCGACATTGAATTTTGCGGTGTCGGCTGATGAAATCAAAACAGAAATCAATTCGGAGCAGACTGAGGTTTTGGCAACTTCATCTCCGAATGAAAAAAGTACGGAAGAAAATATAGCGGCTACAAACGTACCGTTGGATAATTCAACGGATACTGTAAATATAAATAAAAATGATGTTGCACCTATGACAGACGGAACAGACCTAAGTTCAGATTTACAAAACGGTGATGTGACAATTAATACAAACGGTACATATTATATCGGTTCTGTTGATGTTACAAATATTGTGACGGTAAAAACAGGTGTAAAGGCGGATTTGACGGTTGAAAATGTAACGATGACGTCTGCAACAAGTTCGCCTATTATAATTGAATCCGGTGCAGTTGTTAATTTGCACATAAACGGCACAAATACCGTTATTGCTAAAAAAAGCGGTAAGGCAGGTATTAATGTGGCAGCAAATAGTATAGAGTCGGATTATTCGATTTTGACTGTTGACGGTGATGGTATTCTTAATGTAACAGGTACTGCACAAGCATCGGGAATCGGTGCAAATAAAAATCAAATACATGGTAAGATTATAATAAACGGCGGTACTATTAATGCTGGCGGAGGAATGAAAGGTACAGCTATAGGCGGAGGTATAAGAACATCTGGTAATGTCAGCGGATGTACAATAGAAATAAACGGCGGTATCATAAATGCAAGTGCAGGACGATACGGAACAGCCATAGGCGGTGTGGAGCGTCAGTCTAATGCGGAGATTATCGTAAATGGCGGATATATTAAAGCAACAGCCGATGCTTCGATGACTTATTCCATAGGACCGGGAAGAATGACTCCCACAACAGAACAATTTGGTGTAAATAATATATACATAAACGGCGGCAGTGTAGATGGTACGTTCAGAAGCACAGATTATGACAAAGTTCAAGATAAGTATGGAAATAAACTTAAACAAGTAGTTCTGACAATGCCGGATGCAGTTGAAATGGCAAATAAAGAAGTTACTGTCGGCTCATGGAAAACAGTAACAGACAGCGAAGCAAAGCTGTATGTATATGTAACAGAAGATACAACAGGCTATGCCGTAACATATGCCGGTAAAATATATCGTACAGACAATATAGAAAACCAAACAACACTGACAGAATATTCGGGTTCAGGTTGTACATGTACAGATGCAAATTCATCAATTAAATTATCTGTACCTGATGAAATAACTGTAAATAAAATTGTCGGACAGACAAAAATCAAATTAACAACTGATTTTGAAAAATCAAGTGACTGTACTTATCCTACTCATATTCTTAATTGTACATATACATTAACAACAGCTGACGAAAATGAAACAGCAATAAGCAGTGATTTGGCAGAAGTTGTGGACGGATATATAGTTGCACATTATAAGCAGGGAACTCATAAAATTCGTGTTAAGGTAACAGCAACTTTAAATGGATATATTTTTAATAATTCAAAAGATATTTCTTTGACGGGTGATGATAAATCGCAGTTTGATATTTCAAAAGGAAATATCAAAATAACAAAAAACAATGATAATAATGATATGGTAACAGTTACGGTTGGTACAACAAGCTATGATATTCCAAAGAATATGGAAATATATATAGTTCAATCAACAAGTCAAACAAGTAATGTAATTGAAGTGGTACAGGGTGCAAATCCTACCATTGTTTTAGATAATATTAATATTTTATCTCGTTCATCTATAAACAATGCATTGACGATAGGTGACGATGTTGAGCTGACCCTTAGACTGAAAGGCACAAATAAAATTGAGTCACAATCTGTAAATCTTGCGGCGGTAAGAGGTATAACGGCTACTTCAAAACTTATTGTTGAAGATTCGGGTGATAATGACGGTGTTATAACATTTAAGTCTGCAAACGGCGCCGGTATAGGCGATATGAAGCAATTTACTGTAAACAGCGGTACTGTATATGCTTATGGCGGAAATGGCGGTGCCGGTATCGGAGGCGGTAAGGACGGTTCGGGTATCAACGTACTTATCAACGGCGGTAATGTTTACGCATATGCCGATGATGATTCTGAAAGTAATGCGGCAGGTATCGGAGGCGGTACAGGCAGTGCATCTGGAACAAGCGGCCGAGGCGGAAATGTCATTGTAAACGGCGGTTATGTTAAAGCTGTCGGTAACGGCTCAGGTTACGGCATCGGTAACGGTGGAAATAAGACTCCGTACGGCACTATTACAATTAATGGCGGAAGTGTAGACGCAACTCTCGGAACAACACCAAATAATGACCCATCATTTGATGCGTTTAATAATTCCGGAACAATTCCTGCAACTAAGTATAATCAGTATTTGGTAGAAACAACGGTTGACGGAATAACAGATGAGCAAGATGTTGAATACTCACTTGTTTCTGATAATGATACAGGTGCAGAAAAGAAAATAAAAACACGTACAGACAAAAACGGTAAGTTGTATTTGTATGCAAATGCCGGAAATCAATGGATTCGTGTATATAAAAACGGTACAACATATTACAGATATTCAAAAGTTGATTCGATGTCAAAGAATACATTTAATTGTACAAACAATACAGAGATAAGTGTTTCTTCTTTCAAAATTCCGGGTCAAATCGGGGATACTGTTATAGATAATGAGAACAGAGTAATCTCTGTAAAAGTACCTTATAACATTATATTGAAAAATATTACACCTAACATAGAATTTATCGGTGCATTTACTCAAAAAGATGCAATGAAATTTAATAATACAACATCAGCAACGTATAAAATAACGGGTAACGATAAGAGTGAAGTGACGTATACTGTAAATCTTACTTTGGATTCAGAACATACCGAAAAGCAAGCCGATGTTTATGATGTTTCAAATGGCAGTGTTTATGTAACTGATCTTTATGTAACCTATGGCGGTGTACAATATAAAACCAACGATTTAGGATATGTAATAACGGGAACATCAACAGAAAATATAGTTAACCTTGATTCGGCAACGAAACTTCCGCCTGTTACATTGAAGAATCTTGACATAAAAATGTCTAATTCTGCTACTCCGATAAATATTATGGGAAATGTTGATATAACAATAGACGGTAACTGTACATTAAGATCAATGATGGGTAATGCCATTTCTGTAAAAAATTCATATTCAAACAATCCACAGCCTACTATAAAATCAACAGAAACAAATCCACTTGCCAATCTGCTTGATGTTCAAGGCGGAATAGGTGCAAATGCAGTAAATACCGAGGCGAATACGAAGCTGACAATAACAGGTGTACCGACAAATCTTACTGCTGTTACCGGAACTGCAGTCGGTGGTGACGGTGAATTTATTACAGACAGTAAGACGTATATTAATATTGCCGAAAACAGTACATCAACAGTTAAAAATGCGAACGGAGATAATCTTTATCAAGTAAAAGCAACATTGAATGGTGCAAAGGGAACAGAAAATATTTGTACATATGAAGATACAGATTATTATATTGGCGACGACCATATATTGTGCTTAATGGTTCCTAACGGTTCATATAATATGAGTGTAGGCTATAGCGAAGATGATTATTCAGGTACAATAGAAGTTGACAGTGCAATGGCAGAAGGAATTTTATATTCCGTATATGTAGAGTCGGTTACTTATGACAGCTCGCAAAAAGACAATAAAGGCGGTAAAGTTGACTTTACTGTTAAAGGTGTGTCAATTATAGGCAACGTTAAAATAAGAGTAAAGAGCCTGGAGGATATTCCTCTTGTTTTGGAAAGTGACGTTATTAAAGACTCAGACGGCAATTATGTTGCGTCGATAACTCTTCCGGAAAACCAAAGTGCAGAAAAACCTGTTGTCTATGAAGTATATTATGATGTTAAGAATAAAGAAACAAAACTTAAAAATAACTTAATAGTCGATTATGATAAAAGTGTGTGCAGTATAACGGATTTTGAAATAGACGGTCAGCTTGGTCAAAGTACAATTTATGAATCGGAAGACAGTCATACAATCACGGTTTATATGCCATATGATCATGAGTATCAAGATTATTATACGCCTTCAAAACTTACATATATCGGCGGAAGAATTTCAAATGACCAAGGTAAACCGATACAATATACTGTTGATATAAACGGCTATGCGAGAACAAAATATACGGTAACTGCTCAAGACGGTACAACGACTGCCGATTATATGATTAAGATATATAAAGAGGCAACTCCGGTGATTACATCTCTGAGCCTTAGAAACCCAACATCAAGTGCGGCTTCTACCGTTACGGTAAAAATAATCGGACGTGCATTGAGCAGTATAAAGAATGCGGAAAACGAGAATAACAGAAAGGTATATATTTATTCTGATGACGGACTTGATCCTGTCGAGGCAACATATGACCTTGTAAACGGTGTTGATACATATACGGCAGAAATCAATATTCCTGAAAATACAAGCGATACAGAGGATAAAATATATACATTGAAAGCTAAAATCGGCGATACCGAACAAACAAGTATTAATTCAACTATACGAGTTCCGAGAAAAGAACGCGGACTTATCGGTATAAATGATTTTACAATCAATAATCAAATAGGCGATACAAAAATATCGGGTGAACAAGGTAAAAATATAAGCATTACAATGCCTTTTGACGCGGATATTACATCATTGCTGCCGAATGTTGAGCTTGAAGATATGTATGCGACATATTCGCCGGCTACAGAGCAGGACTTTACATCTGATGTAGTTTATACGGTTACAGCGGAGGATAAGGTTACAACTAAGGATTATACTGTTCATGTTGAAAAACAGGCAGCACCTCAAGTGAACAGCATAACGTTTGAAGACCCTGAACAAAACTCGGAAAGCAGAGTACAGGTTCGGATTAACGGTGATAATCTTGATAATGCGGCAAATGCACTAAACCATGAAAAAACAATTACCGTAAGTGCAAAACTTGTAAGCGGTGAATCTGAAGGAAGCAGTATATCAACTGCAATCGCACAGGTTGACGAAACCGGTAATTATATTGCTACGCTTAATGTTCCGAAGAATGATAATGATACAAAGAGAGTTTATGAATTATCTGTAAGTGCTTGCGGTGAAAAACAGGATTTGTCTGGAAATACAACGCTTACCATTCCGGAAAGAAAGTCGAACAGAAAAGAATTGACAGATTTTGTTGTTTCGGAAAACCAAAGTGAAATTTCAAGAAACGGAAATAAGTTGTACTTGTATGTACCGTACAACACGAATTTAAACAATGTAATACCTAAAGTAAGTCATACAGGTGTATCATATACACCTACAGACGCACAGGATTTGAACAGTACAAAAGAATACACCGTCATTGCAGAGGACGGAACAAAAAATGTATATCAAATCAATGTATTGAGAGAAGGCGTTGCAAAGGTAAACAACGTAAACATAAATCAACCTAAAACATTTAATGATACTGATATAACAGTTGATATAACAGGTCAGTTTATACCGTATTTAAGAGATGATGAGGTTAAGGATACAATGGAGGTTGTTGCAGTACCTCGCGGTGACGGAAAAACTCAAAAGGTAATGCTTGAATATGACGGCTACGGAGGTCATGCAATCGGTAAAGTTACATTACCTCAAAATGATACAAGTGAGGATAAGAAATATGACTTTAAAATAACGATTAACGGCAGAGAACAGCAAATCGGTTTGTCGGGAATTGTTACAGTACCGCGTAAAGAAAGCTGTAGAATTACAGGCTTTAGAATTAACAACCAGACTAAGGACGCCGAAATCAATGATGACGACAATACAATAACATTGTATATGCCTTATACGACTGATTTAACGGCGTTGACGCCTAAAGTTGATATAGACGGTAAGGATTACACACCAAAGGGAACACAGGATTTCACAAATCCTGTACAATATACCGTGACAGGTGACGGAGGTGTTTCAAAAACATATACTGTAACAGTTAAGCGTTCGGGTATGCCGACAATAACAAGTGTATCGGTTTCAAATGCTCCCGAAACATTTAAGGGCAGTGATGTTAAGGTTGAAATGTCAGGTATTTTCAACGAAAGTATGAAAGTTTATGCCGTATCGGAGGACGGAAATAGCAAGATTGAATGCCATGATGCAGTTGTCGGCGATGTAACGGACGGTTTCAGAAGTGCGTCTGCAAGTATAACAATGCCTGAAAATGATGATACTGAAAATTCAAAGAATTATACATTGGTATTTGATGTTGACGGATTTGAAAATGTATCGTATGTTCCGCTAAAAACTGTTACAGTTCCGAGACGTAAGACGAGGACTATAACTAATTTCTATGTTCAAAATCAAGTTGGCAGTGCTGATATACAGGATAAGGATGTTTATGTAAAAGTACAGTATGATACTGACATAAGCAAGCTTACACCGAATCTCAGAATTGACGGTGACAGTTATGCGCCGGAAGGGGAGCAGAACTTTGATAACGAAACAAAGTCACTTGTATACAAGGTATCGGCGGCGGATGATGTGGACAGAGAATACACTGTACATATTTCAAGAGATGGTAAACCGACTATTAACGAGGTGAGTTATACTTCACCGGTAACGTTTAAGGGCGGACTTGTAACAGTAGGCTTGAACGGTATATTCTTTGAAGATGTAAAGGTGTATGCAGTGCCTATAAGCGGTGGTGCAAAGATAGAAGGAAAAACAATTTCATTTGAAGATAAATCAGCAACAGCAACTCTTAATATTCCTACTAACTACAGTACTGAAAGTGAGCAGGAATACAAAATTGAATTTGTTATAGATGGTTTTGATACAAATTATTCAAGTGAAACAAAAATCACAGTTCCAAGACGTACGACTCGTAAGATAACTGAATTTACATTGCCTGATGTGCAAGAGGGTGAAACGAAGATAGATGGTACGGATATATATATATCATCACCGTATATCTATGATTTATCATCTGTGACACCGCAAATCACGTTTGACGCTGATGAAATATCACCGAGTGCCGATACCGCACAGGATTTCAGTAATTTGGACAATCCTGTTAAGTATACGCTTTCATCGGCAGCCGATGAAGATGTAACTTATACGGTACATATTGAACGTGGTGGTGATGATCCGTATTTGGAGAGCTTGACTGTTGACGGACAGTACGGTGAAACAGAGTATGAAGACGATAATGTAAAATTGGTGTTGAAGTCAAGTGCAAAGCTTAACAGTGTTGAACCTGTTTTGCAAATACACGGTGACGATTATTCGCCAAAAGGTGCGCAGGACTTTACAGATTCAGAAAAAAATCCTGTTGTCTACACAGTGAAAAATAAATATGGTGTAGAACATAAGTATTATGTAACGATAACAAAGAAGAGATCAAGCGGCGGAAATAAAGGATCATCAGCTACTCCTACACCGACTCCAACCGAAACGCCGATAACGACAGTTGAACCGACGAATTCGCCTAAACCGAATGACGGAAATCAAACACCAAATCCAACGGAAATACCGATAACCAAGCATGAACCGTATATAAGCGGTTATGAAGAAAACGGCGTGGTACAATTCAGACCGGATAATACAATTACTCGTGCGGAAGTGGCGAAGATATTGACGGTGCTTGACGGTGACTTTGATG
>OICZ01000140.1_pt1 | contig 40831 bp, 29 predicted proteins | sample 1581461 | NCBI WGS metagenome assembly OICZ01 (sample SAMEA3882548, study PRJEB24775) | human gut metagenome | biome: human-associated habitat; feature: intestine environment; material: feces | place: Netherlands | collected 2009/2010 | reverse complement strand
GAAAAAACACTTTTCATAGGTATGGAACTATGCTACAATAAATTTGATTGCAGTTAAACAGTATAACTGTATGGAAAGCGTAATGCGGATCATATATTGGGGATTTTCCTGATAAAGAAAGCTTATGAGGAGTTATTTTTATGGTAAATGAAGAAAAAGTGAAGATCATGAACCGTCTGGCTATGTATGAACATGGCGAAGGCAGGAAGTATCTTCCGGTGAGCAGATATTATCGAAGTGATTATATTGGACTTGCACTGATCAGAAACTTTTTTCTGGTAACGATCGGATATGTATTGGGACTTGCAGGCGTTGCCGCATATTTCAGCGAATATCTTATGGATAATGTGAATAAGATTAATCTGGTCAAGGTTGGAATCTATATCATCGTCGGTTATCTGATCGTGCTTGTTGTATATTCGATACTGACCTACATCCAGTATTCTGTGAAATATTTCCGGGCAAAAAAAAGTGTCAGGGAATATTATCAGGATCTTACAAGACTGGAAAAAATCTACGGGCGGGAGGAAAAAAGAAATCCGGTCCGGAGAAATGCAGGAGGACATAGAAAATGACAGCTTTACTTGAGATCAAACAGAATATCAAAAGATTTTACGGACAATATGAAGTATATATACTGCCGGTCCTGAAGTTTGTTCTGGCATTTGCCTATTTTCTCTGGATCAACAGCAATATGGGTTACATGAAACAGCTGGATAATATTTTTGTTGTCCTGATCCTGGCGCTTGTATGTTCGATCCTTCCGGTTTCCGTGATGATGTTTCTGGGATTTGCGTTGATGATCGGGCACTGTTATGCAGTCGGGATCGAAACGGCAGGATTTATGCTGCTTCTTATTCTGTTGATGCTGATCCTGTTCCTAAGATTCAGCAGGTCACAGAATCTTGCAATGATCCTTACACCACTTTCCTTCGGATTTGGTGTTCCTGCACTTATGCCGATCGGAGCAGGCCTGCTGGGTAGCGCATTGTCAGCGCTTCCGGCCGGATGCGGTGTTGTGATCTATTATTTTATACGGTTTGTACATGCACAGTCGGCGGCACTCAGTGATCCTGCTGCAGAGATCACAGAAAAACTGAAGCTGATCTCTGACGGACTTGTCCACAACTGGGCAATGTGGATCACGGTGATCGCGTTTGTGGTAGTGATCCTGTTTGTGAACCTTCTGAGAACACGGGCGTTTGATTATGCATGGAGGATCGCTGTCATTGCCGGTGGCGTGATCTATATCCTGGTTATCCTTGCCGGAGATTTCTGCCTTAGTATTACGGTAGCCATGGTGCCGATGATCCTGTCCACAGTGATCTCCGTACTGGCAGGATTTGTTCTGGAGTTCTTTGTTTTTGGCGGAGATTACAGCAGAACAGAACGTCTGGAATATGAGGATGATGAGTACTATTACTACGTAAAAGCCGTTCCGAAGGCATCAGTCGCCACTTCTGAGAGAAGTATCAAAAAAATCAATGCGGAGCCGGTAAAAGAAGAAAAAAAAGAAGACAATGTTGTGTCTTTCAGTGATGATGTATTTCCTGAGAAGAACGAAATGCATACAGTAAAGATGCCGGATATGGTTTCCGAAAATACAGTAAGTGAGAAACCGCAGGGATTGGACAAGATCGATTTCGAAAAACAGCTGGAGGAATCGCTGAAGGATCTTTAAACAGGAACGATTGGAATAGCTCAGGAAGAAAGGAGGAGACTTATGCAGAATGTGCTGACAGTTGTGGTCGGATATCTTGGGAAAATTTCCCTTCCGGGACTTGGCGTGATAGATATCATTGAGATCGGACTGATTTCCTTTTTTGTATATCAGTTTATGGCATGGATCAAATTTACACGTGCATATACCCTTCTGAAGGGCATTTTGATCGTCCTTGGATTTATCCTGGTCGCATATATCTTCAAAATGAATACGATCCTCTGGATCTTCCGGAACCTGGCTAATGTGCTGGTGATCGGTGTGATCGTAATCTTTCAGCCGGAGCTGAGAAAGGCGCTGGAGCAGCTGGGACAGAAGAAGTTTGTTTCCAACATTATTCCCTTTGATTCCGGCAGGGAAGTGCAGGAGCGTTTCAATGACAAGACTATCAACGAACTGGTAAAGGCCTGTTTTGATATGGGTGAAGTTAAGACCGGAGCACTGATCGTAATCGAGGAAGAGATCCGGCTTGATGAATATGTGAGAACCGGTATCAATATTGACGGTATCCTTACCAGTCAGCTACTGATCAATATTTTTGAGCATAATACACCTCTTCATGACGGAGCGGTGATCGTGCGGGGGAACCGCGTAGTAGCAGCAACCTGCTATCTGCCTCTTTCAGATAATATGGAACTGAGTAAACAGCTGGGAACAAGACACAGAGCAGGTGTGGGTATCAGCGAAGCTACGGATTCTCTTACGATCATTGTTTCGGAAGAGACAGGACAGGTTTCTGTGGCCAGAGGCGGTGAGTTATCCAGAGGGCTTAACAGTAAGCAGCTTCGTGAAGTACTTGTTTCTGCTCAGAATAAAAAGGTTGTTGACAACGGTAAGCTGAGAAATCTGCTGAAAGGGAGAGTGAAACATGAAGAAAAATCTGACTAAGAACATCCCTTTGAAAATCATGTCGATCATTGTGGGAATCCTGGTGTGGCTGATCGTAGTAAATGTTGATGACCCTATCATTACGAAAGGCTTTGTGATCTCAGATGTGCAGATCATCAATGAAGCTTATGTGGATCAGCTGGGCAAGATGGTCATGCAGGATGATCGTGAAAATTCAGTACGTGTTTATATTACAGGTGAGCGGAAGATAGTCAACCGTCTCACCTCAAGTGATATTAAGGCAGTTGCAGACCTGCAGCAGGCTCAGTCTACCGATACAGACCCTGTAATGATCCCCATTACAGCAACCTGTTCCGGGATACTTCCAGAGAATATCCAGGTGTCACCGCAGAATCTAAGTGTCCATCTGGAAAAAAAGGTGACCAAGGAATTTGCGATCAACGTTACCAGTGATGACAGCAAGCCTGCACAGGGGCTGGAGGTTGCTTCGCTTACCGCAAATCCGGAAAAAGTCCGTATTACAGGACCGGAATCCCTAGTTGGTAAGATAGACAGTGTGAGTGTGGATGTAAGTTCAAAGCTTGAGGGAATCGACCAGGATACGACGATCACAGGCGCAGAACTGACCATCACAGATAAGAATCAGGATACACTTTCATCAAATTCCATGAGCTATCTGAAATTTGACAACAACGGAAAGGTTAATGTCACGGCAAAGCTCTGGAAGGTGCGTTCTGATATACGGATCAGTGCGGGATATACGGGAGAACCGGCAGAAGGTTATGTTGTGGACAGTGTCACGACAGTACCGGAGACTTTCAGCGTAGCTGGAAGTGAAGAAGCACTGAACAATCTGAAACTTCAGGGAAATACTATTTATCTTGATAATGAGAATGTGGATATTTCAGGAAAGAGCAATGACGTGGAAAAGAAAGTAAACCTGTCAGAACTTCTTCCGGATGGCCTTAAGCTGACATCTGGATCCAGTACGGACCTCTGGATCACAGTCAATATCCTGCCGGAGGGCAGTAAGATATACAGCTTCCCGACAGAGGATATCAAAGTAAAGGGTCTGCCTGATGATCTGCAGCTGGCGTTTGAAGTTGCGGATATTGAACTGAAGGTGCAGGCGGAAGATGGAGATCTTTCCCAATTTGATCTGAAGTCGGTAGGAGCAGCACTTTCCATGGATGACTGGGAGGAGGGCAGCTACGAAGTACCGATCAAAATCAGCCTTCCGGAAGGCTACAAGCTGCTGGAGGATGTAACCGCCGAGATCAAAATCTCCAAGGTTTCCAATGTAGACAGCAGCAGTCAGTAAGTAATCACAGCTTTGGACAAGGCTTGAAGGATAAGTAATATAAAGGGAGACAGCAGCAATGTTAAGTTATAAGGTAACGGTCAGGAACCCGTCAGGGCTTCATCTTCGTCCCGCAGGGCTTTTGTGCGGCGAGGCAATAAAATACAAATCGTCCATAACATTTCAGTATGCCGGAGGTACAGCGAATGCCAAAAGTGTTCTGAGTGTTCTGGGTGCCTGTGTTAAAAGCGGGGATGAGATCACACTGGTCTGCGAGGGTGAGGATGAACAGGCTGCGATAGATGCGCTTGTGGCTCTTATCGAAGGCGGACTGGGCGAATGATACGTAACAGATACAATAATTATTTACAGCAGCATGATCAGGAGGGATTATCGTGAAGAGAAGAGTTGTGGCAATTTTTCTCAGTCTGACATTATGCATGGGCGGAACTCTGGAAGCCGGCGCTGCGGCTTTGGGAAGTACAGACGTGCAGATGGCAGCAGAGACAGCCGGCGATCCGGCTGAGGATGTATTCAGTGATGAAGAGGGAACGACTGTACAGCAGCCGGAGACAGAAGCGGATCAGACAGGTAGTACTGACAGTTCAGAAGAAATACCGGTTGAACCGGAGAATCCAGCAGAGACACCGGATGTTATAGAAACACCGGAAACTACAGAAACACCGGAGGCTACAGAAACACCGGAAACTACAGAAGCACCGGAGGCTACAGAAGCACCGGATGCGACAACAGAAGACAGTACAGATCCGGGCGATGATTTCAGTGCAGGTGATGCACAGGAGCTGGATGCACCGTCAGCAGATACCGCAGTACAGAACAAAGTAGAGAACAACAAGGCAGAGGAAACTTCTGCTACCGGAGCATCACTGGTAAACGGTGTAGTCGTTGCCAAGACAAGTGACTGGGTTTCTGCAAACGGTTTTTACAGACTCCGCAAAAAGAAGGTTGCTGCATCTGCAGCCCCGGAGGGAAAAGCTTCTGAGGATCCGGCAGAAAGCAGTGAAGAAGAGCAGAAAACAACAGTTGATGAAACAGCTGCAGCAGTACAGGAAGTACAGCAGACTGAAGAGCTTCCGGATGGTGCAGCAGAGAGTGATCAGGCTCAGGCGATCCAGAATGAGTCAGCAGAAGGAGAGCAGGAGACTGCAGCTGAGGAAGGTACAGCAGAAGAAGCGCCTACAGAGGAAGTATCCGCAGCAGAAGCTTCTGCAGAGACAGCACCCGCAGAAACAGAGACGGCAGCCGAAACATCAGAGAGCGTAGATAACGCAGAGACTCTTGCCCTGGATGAAGGGAACGCTTCTCAGGTATCAGAAACAGGTTCCATCGAAGATAATTATTTTACTGCGCAGGATGGTCTTCTTAAGATCAATACCAACGGACATGTGGGATATTATCTTTTTAATGAAGACGGATATCTGGTAACCGGCCGTATGACCCGTGAGCCAGGTGCAGCAGGTTATACCGGAACACAGAAGACAGAATGGTATTTCCTCGAAAACTCCAAAGCTTCCCTGTATTCGGATTCCACCGGAAAAGCAATCACACCGTGGACATCCAATCTTGGCCAGCAGAAGAGAAATTACTGGTTATGGACAGGAACTGTTTTCCGCTATTATAATTCCCAGGGTGATTACAAATCCATAGAGGCTCAGAACCTTGTAGGCAAGATCAAGAAGATCGGAAATGCTTATTATACACTGATGCGTAACGGAAAACCGCGAACAGGAATCCTGAAGCTGACAACCGGTTCCACAACATATCAGTATTACTTCCAGCCGGCATCAAAGGCAGGAGAGATTCCAGGAAAGCTTTTTTATGGCGGATGGACATATGTTTTAAACAGCAAAAATCAAAAACGTTTTATCTATTGTAGTCCGAAGGCTGCCACACGTGGACAGATCATGAAACATGGAGTTTATGTATCACCTGTAATGTCCAAGAAATATCGATATATGCTGAATGCCAGCGGCTATGTTATGACGAATACAATGGCGAAGGCGCAGAATAACGCATATTATGTTTCAGACAGCAAGGGCCGCATCATTACAAAAAAACTTGTGAAGTATAAAGGCAGCAGATATTATTTCGGAGGCAATGGCCAGAGAGTTTCCTGGAAGAACTGCTGGCATGGCTGTCCGGGAGCATCCAACAAGATTTATTATTTCGGAAGCACAGCAGGAAAAGTTGTTGAAAAATATGGCTGGCAGAAGGTGACCGACGCAAAAGGCCAGTTCTTCGGATGGTTTTACTTTGACAAAAACGGAAACCACTATAAGAGCCAGATGATAACAAACAAGTCCTCCAAAAAGAGCTATTACTTTAATAGCACAGGACAGCTTGCAACAGGAAAAACAAAGATCGGCAAAAAATACTATTTCTTTGCAACATCAGATGCCAATGCGCACAGAGGCTGGATGTACAAGAGTACATTGATCCGTTACCAGAATAAGTGGTATTATGCAGGCGGCAACGGTGTTCTGAAAAAGTCAGGCTGGCAGAAGGTCGGTAAATACTGGTACTATCTGCAGAACTATACCGTTGTGACAAATAAATCTATGAAGCGTGGTTCCGTAAATGGTTATCTGGACAGCCAGGGACGTTTTTCCACCGGCTGGGTGATCGTCAGCGATTACTATGATCAGGTCAAATATATCGATCCGGACAGCGGTTCCAAGTATCTGACCAATACAAGCAGATGGATCGATGGAAAACTGTATTACTTTGATAAGGATGGTTACCGCCGCAATGATGTTTCCAGTATTTACGGAGGACCATATTACCTGGAGGTTGATAAGACCAACGGTGTTATGACTGTATACACAAATAGTAGCAAGACGATTCCTGTTAAGACAATCCGTGTTTCTGTAGGTCTCGCCGGAACACCTACATGGGATGGTACATACAGACTGACCCGCAGTCTGAGATGGCAGCCACTGATGGGACCGTCCTGGGGACAGTATGGAACACATGTTGACGGATGCGGACAGGGAGGAATCTTTATCCATTCCGTAGCCGGATCGACCAGGAGTGTTTATAATCTTCCGGCAGGCGAGTACCTGAAGCTTGGTCAGCCTGCATCTCACGGATGTATCCGTACCTGTGTGGCTGATGCGAAGTGGGTATTTGAGAACTGTAACGGTTCTACGATCCACATTTACAGCAGCGGAAATTACGTTAACAATGAATCCTTCAAGGGACCGTTAGGCCGCAGACCGCTGGCAACCTTCCGTGGAGCCGGAAACTTTGATCCTACAGACCCGGAAGTTCCGTGATCTTTACCGAACAGTACCAGAAAGAAATATATAGAATAACTGAAGACCGATGTTCAGCTGTATGAAGCTGACATCGGTCTTTTTCCATATATGGCTTTACTTTCCATTTTTTCATATGTATAATAAAAGTCATGCACAAATAAACAACATAATTTATGGAAGGAAACTAAAATGAAAAACTGGAAGAAATGGCTGGTGGCAGGCTGTATGGCAGCACTGCTGGGAATCGGAACAATGGGAACTACAGCGATGGCCATGGGCGGCGGAGGCGTAGACCGAAGCGAGGCAGTTGCTGAGGAAGAAAAGGTCCCCAGCGGGAAGGCAACACAGAATTCCAGGGTAAGTTCAAAGGCTTGGAAGAAGATCAACGGTGTCTGCTATAACGGAAGCGGCCAGAAGCTGGAAGGTGCTGTCACACGTGGAATCGATGTTTCTGAGTGGCAGGATACCATCAACTGGAGCCAGGTCAAAAAATCTAATGTAGATTTTGCCTTTGTCAGGATCTCCTATGGTCTGAATCATCTGGATAAGACATATGATTACAACATGAAACAGGCAGAGAAGGCAGGAGTTCCGACAGGAACCTATGTGTACAGCCTTGCGCTGAACACACAGCAGGCACTGAAGGAAGCGCAGCTTGCTATCCGTAAAATGGATGGATATAAAGTATCCTATCCGGTGGTTTATGACATTGAATATGATCAGATGCGCAATCTTTCCGCATCACAGATCGCAGATCTGGCAAAGACCTTCTGCAATGAGGTAAAAAAAGCCGGATATCATCCAATGATCTACTGCAATACAGACTGGTATGACAACAAGCTTGACTGGAGCAAGATGACAGGTTATGATGTATGGCTTGCGCGGTATGGTGATACGATCCCGGCTCCTGACAAGAAAAAGTACAAATATACCATCTGGCAGTCCACCGATGGTGACGGTGGCGGATATCTGAATACCACCAAGGGTCTGGTTGCGGGAATCCCGTCTTATTCTACTGTAGATATTGACTTCGGTTATGTTGATTATACCAAGATCATCACACCCAGATGGCATGTACAGACCGGATACAAGGCATCCACCAGACCGGATACCAGCAACTATAAAGGAAAAACCGGCTGGGCAACAGAGAACGGAAAGAAATTTTATTATGTCAATGGTGTCAAAAAATACGGCTGGGTTCAGGTGAAAAATAAGAAATATTATATCCATAAGACCGCAGGAATGTGCCGTTCAAAGCTGATCAGGGATTCCAAGAATATTTCCAGATATGTAGACAAAAATGGAGTCCTTGTGAAAAATACTTGGATCACCTATAAGGAGAAAAAATATTATTTTGACAAAAACGGACATGCGTTAAAGGGCATGAAAAAGGTTGGAAAGGACTATTATTATTTTCAGGCCAAATACGGATACATGATGAGACATGTGCGGTACATGAACAGCAGGAATGATGTATATTATTTTGGCGGTGACGGCGTTATGGTCAAAAAGGTATTCTATACATGGAGCGGAAACAATGAAAGCCATACCTATTATTTTGGCTCCAATGGAAAGATGCAGAGAGGCTGGCTCAAACTGGACGGAAAGAGATATTATTTTGATCCGGAAACAGGAATCATGTACAAAAACTGTACTATTGAGAAAAACGGAAAGAGCTATACATTCGATGAAGATGGTGTATACACAACTGTATCCGCAGCAAATAAGAAAAAATAAAAAAATGCCGGCAGCGAACATAAAGCTGCCGGCATTTTTATGATCATAAGGTATAAACAAGGATTCCCAGGATGATGATCAGATTTCCGATGATCTTTCCGCGGGAAATCTTTTCTTTCAGGATCCGCCAGGAAAACAGCAGGACAAAAACATAGGCGGCAGTATCAATCACCGGTCCGAATTTCATATCCACTTTGGTGTAGCACCAGGTATTCAGGAGTAACACTCCAAAAAAGATACCATAGGCCAGGATCACCCGCCAGTTCAGATATTCCCGGAGGGGATTTTTATATTCCATATTGGCACTCTGCTTCAGAAGTACCTGGGAAATTGCCGAAAAAAAGGTTCCTGCCAGCATGATCAGCATAAACGTTCTATTCATATCTCTGCACCATCCAGACTCCGATCAGAACGATCAGGATGCCGATGATGTTCTGAAGCGAAAGATTTTCGTGAAAAATGATCACAGCCCATACCTGGGACCACAGAAGATAGACGCTTTTGTTGGCGTAGGCCGTGGAAAGGGAAAATTTTTTGATCACCTGCTGCCATGCAATGGCGTAGATCCCACAGTTTGCGATCATAAGAAAAAGAAATACATAGAGAAGAGGACTATGAAGCCCTTCTTTATTGTAATAAACCGATGCAAGCTTGGAAAAAACGCTGGTAAGAGAAAACAGCAGGATATTCAGATGAAGCTGAATATAATCTTTGATTTTTGTCATGTTTCCTCCATATCATAAATGCGATTATCATAGACTGATAATCAATATATATCATCCGGCAGGTTTATGCAAGAAAATGTTTGAACAATGTAACGGTTTACAACAGGAAATGAAAATGATAAGATTAAACGATAAGTGTCAATTGATACAAAAGAGAGGAAAAACGATATGTGTTTATATTCAGTGGTTGTTCCTGTATACAATTCAGAACATACGCTGCAGGAACTGTACACCCGTCTGGAAAAAGTATTCCGTGAAACGATAAAAGAAGAATTTGAACTGATCCTTGTAGATGACGGGTCCAGGGACCGGTCTTTTGCGGTTATGCAAGAACTCCGGGAAAAAGATCCCCGTGTCAAGATCATCCAGATGGCAAGGAATTTTGGACAGCATCCTGCGCTTCTGTGCGGATTTGCCCACGCAAAGGGAGAGTTCATCGTAACTATGGATGATGACCTTCAGCATCAGCCTGAGGAGCTCCCCAAAATGATCAATGTAATGAAGGAACGTGACGATGTGGATGTGATCATCGCAAGCTATGAAGGACGTAAGCATAATCTGATCCGGAAGCTGGGCACAAAGCTGTCTGTATGGGCAACTTCCAAAATGCTCGGCAAGGATCCGAACCTTCAGATCACCAGTTATCGACTGATCCGCCGGTTTCTGGTGGAAGCCATGCTGAAGACCAATACATATCTTCCGCAGATTGGAAATCTTCTGGTTTTAAGCTCCAACCGTATCATCAATGTTCCGGTGCAGCATGCAGCACGTGCATATGGAAAGAGCGGATATTCTTTTCACCGCCTTGTGAAGGATCTCATCTATGATATTACTGCCCATACGGCATTTCCGTTGCTTATGGTGCGAAACATCGGCATTGCCAGTTTTCTGGTAAGCTTTTTACTGGGGATCTATTATCTGGTGAGATATTTTCTGTGCGGGATCTCAGTAGAAGGCTGGACATCTCTGATGCTTGTGATACTGGCATTTTTCGGACTGACATTGCTTTCGATCGGGATCATCGGTATTTATCTCATGAATATTCTCAATGAGGCCAAAAAGATGCCGCACTATGTGATCCGTCAGGAGGAGACAGACTGATGAAAAAAGAGATCGGCGGCTATCTGGAACTGGAAGAACCGGCGGGACAGGAATACTATCCGGATCTCTGCGGCGTGAATCTCGGAAGAACAGCGCTTTTGTGGCTGATGGAAGCACGCAGGTGCAAAAAGATCTACCTGCCATTTTTTCTCTGCGATTCCGTAACCGGTGCCTGTGAGAAATCCGGGGCAGAAATCGAATTTTATCATATGGATGAAGGTCTGCATCCGATCCTTGAGGAGAGAACGCTTCCGGAAGGAGAATATCTGTATCTGGTAAATTATTATGGCCAGCTTACCGATGATAAGATCCGGAAATATAAAAAAATCTATGGAAATATCATTGTGGATCATACGCATGCGTTTTTTCAGAAGCCGCTGCCGGGTGTGGACACTCTGTACTCCTGCAGAAAATTTCTCGGAGTTAGTGACGGAGCATATCTGTCTACCGATGCGGAACTGGAACCGGAAAAGAAGCCTCTGGACCATTCCATGGGAAGAATGGAGCATATTCTGGGACGTTATGAATATGATGCCGGAACCTTCTATCAGAAAATGCTGGATAATGCAGCAAATTATCATGAGATGGAGATCCGCCGAATGTCACGTCTGACCGGAAACCTCCTCAGGACTATGGATTATTCCGGTATCAAAACAAGAAGAGAACAGAACTACCGTCTGCTGTCGCAGCTTCTTCCTTCAAGGAATGCTTTTACAGGGGAGGTGCCGGAGGGACCGTTTGCCTATCCGTATTATCATAAGAACGGATTAGAGCTTCGACGCTGGCTGGCAGGCCGGAAGATTTTTGTGCCGACAAACTGGCGTAATATCCTGGAAGAATTTGACAGGGATACCATGGAATATGACTGGGCTGCCAATGTGCTGCCGCTTCCCTGTGACCAGAGATACGGGGCAGAAGAAATGCAGTATATCGCGGATTCCATAAGAGAATGGGAGGAAACGGAATCATGAAACACAGATTGCTGATACTGGGAACGTTGGGAGAATTTGAGCAGCTGGTGCAGAAGGCCCGCGAAAAAGGATACTACACCATTGTCTGCGACGGATATCCGGATGGTCCGGCAAGAAAATTTGCAGATGAGGCATTTCAGATCCCGGTAACAGATACGGAACGGATCGCCTGTCTCTGCCGAGAAAAAGAGATCGATGGGATCATCACATCCTTTTCCGACCTTCTTCTGGAATGTATGGTAAAGATCGCGGACCGGGCAGGAATCCCCTGTTATCTGAAACCGGAGCAGCTTCCCTGGTATCGTGATAAATCAGCGACCAGAGCACTGCTTACTGAACTGGGACTTCCCACTCCAGGCTTTCGAAAAATCCCGATCGCATATTTTAAAGACAGGTCCAAAAGAACTCAGCTGCAAGAGCTGCTTGAGGGACTTCGTTATCCGGTGGTCAGCAAGCCACTGGATAAATACGGCTCCCGCGGGATCTATATATCCGAAGATCTGGAGGAGCTGATAAACGGGGCAGAAAAAACAGCAGGATTTTCTGATATGCCGGAGATTTTGGTGGAAGAATATAACGATGGCTATGAATTCAATATGATGACCTGGGTGCGGCATGGAAAAGTCCATGTGATCAGTATTGCAGACCGTGAAAAGACATTTGTTGCCAAAGGTGAGATCCCCATCAGCACAAGAAATGTGTATCCTTCCAGATTATTGTCAAAAGTTGAAAAGCCTGCCACAGAACTTCTTCAGGCATATGCGGACAGAACCGGTCAGAAAGACGGAGCCCTTTCCATGCAGTTTTTCTGGAAGCCGGGAGAAGGTATCCAGGTCTGCGAGATCGCCGCACGATTTTTCGGATATGAGCATGAATTGACCGATATGGTCTATGGATTTAATATGGAAGAGCTTCTTCTTGCATCTCTCTATGATCCGGATAAACTGGAAAAAATGCTTGCAGAACACGATGTTCATAAACCACAGTGCTGTGGAGCTGTCATTTATTTTCAGGGAAGGCTTCTTACCATCGGGGATCAGTCTGCGGCAGTCCGGCTGGGAGAGAAAGAACAGGTGGAAAAGCCCTGGATCTTTTATCAGGAAGGAGAGAAGGTCATTGAGCATGGTCCTAATCCGTATCTGGCATTATATTATGTAAAAACAGAGAATCGTAAGGAAATGGATCTTCTCACAGAAGAGTTTTATGAGGAAATGCATATTCTGGATCCCAACGGCCAGGAGGTGGCATACCATAATCAGATCCCGGATTATGCACCGGCAGAAAAATAGGCATTGAATTTACAACATGAGTGTGAGAAAATGGAATGTGCAGTTAATGTAGAAAAACCATGAAGAATAAGAAATAAAGAGGAAATACATGATTGATTTTAACAGACCTGCGTTTACAGGTAAGGAATTTGAGTACATCCGTGACGCAGTAGAACGGGGAATGCTCTGCGGCGACGGGATCTACACGAAGAAATGTTCTGCATGGATGGAAGAGCGCTTTCATGTGGGTCATGTGATGCTGACAACCTCCTGTACCCATGCACTGGAGATGGCTGCTTTTCTGGCAGATATCCAGCCTGGCGATGAGGTGATCATGCCGTCTTATACTTTTGTATCAACGGCAGATGCATTTGTGCTTCGCGGTGCAAGGATCGTATTTGTGGATATCCGGCCGGATACCATGAATATTGACGAGAAGCTGATCGAACAGGCGATCACAGATAAGACCCGCGCGATCGTTCCGGTCCATTATGCAGGAGTAGCCTGCGAGATGGACACGATCATGGAGATTGCCGGAAGACATGATCTGAAGGTAGTGGAAGACGCGGCCCAGGGTGTGGATGCCTACTATAAGGGAAAAGCCCTTGGTACCATTGGAGATTTTGGCTGCTACAGCTTCCATGAGACTAAGAACTATACCATGGGAGAGGGCGGTGCGATCCTGTTCAACGGGGATCAGTACCTGGAGAAGGCAGAGATCCTGAGAGAAAAAGGAACGGACCGCAGTAAGTTTTTCCGTGGTCAGGTAGATAAATACCGCTGGATGGATTATGGATCATCCTATCTTCCGAGCGAATTGAATGCGGCATATCTTTATGCCCAGCTGGAGCAGCATAAGAAGATCAGCGATAAGCGGATGCAGATCTATGATTTTTACAATGAGAACCTTAGATTTCTGGCGGAAGAAGGAAAGATCCAGCAGCCTTATGTACCGGAAGAATGCACACATAATGCACATATGTACTACATTAAGGTACATGATATCCAGGTACGCACAAGGCTTCTGAAATATCTCCGCGAAAAGGATATCTGCAGTGTGTTCCATTATGTACCCCTTCATTCCGCACCGGCAGGAAAAAAATTCGGAAGATTTTCCGGAGAAGATGTTTATACTACAAAAGAAAGCGAGCGTCTTATGCGACTGCCCATGTTCTATAATCTGGATATGGAGGATGCGAAGAGAGTTGTGGATGCGATTGCTTCCTTTGACGGGTTTTGACAGAAGAAGGGGAGAGCTATGAAAAAAATAAAAAAATTATTGGCAGTTTTCGCAGCAGTCGGTGTGGCGCTGATGCTGCCGTTACAGACCATGGCTGCAGTGGATCTGAATGCGAAATATGATATCAGCACCAACCAGATCCAGGGATGGCCGGCAGGACCGGATATTACCTCAGATACCGGTATCCTGATGGATGCAGACACAGGAGTTGTTCTTTATAACAAGGGCGGAGATGAACAGAGATATCCGGCCAGCATTACCAAGATCATGACCTTGCTGGTGGCAGTGGAGAACTCCACCATGGATGAGAAGGTGACCTTTACAGAGACCGGGGTGCGTAATGTTACGGCAGATTCCAGTAATATCGGCACACAGGTGGGCGAAGTCCTGACTATGGAGGATTGTCTTCATGCTCTGATCATCCAGTCTGCCAATGACGTTGCGGCACAGATCGCAGAGCATATCGGCGGGACAGAGCAGGCATTTATCGATATGATGAACCAGCGCGCCAGTGAGATCGGATGTACCAATACACATTTTGCAAATTCCAGTGGACTTCCGGATGATAATCATTATTCTTCAGCACGGGATATGGCGCTGATCTTCCGAGAAGGCTTGAAAAATGAAACATTCCGTACGGTTGTGGGCACACCGGACTATATCATCCAGCCTACAAATATGAACAGCCAGCAGAGAATCCTGCATACCCATCATCCTATGTTTGCACCGGAAAGCGGATTTTACTATGAAGGCTGCATTGGCGGAAAAACCGGAACTACCGTTGCGGCAGGGCATACACTTGTCACAGGAGTGACCAGAGATAATACCACATATATTGCAGTGACCATGCGTGGAACAGAGCTTTCTAATTCCTGCATGGACAGTACAGCTATGTTCAATTACGCATTTGAGAATTTCACAAAAACAGAAGTAAATGGCGGCTATGTATTCCTTCCAAAAGGGGTGGAGCTGAATTCCCTTACCGAGAAGTCAGAGAATACCAATGGGAAAACAGAAACCGGTTACTATTTCGGAGATTATCTGATCGGTACCGCAAGTGTTGCACAGGCAACTGATACACCGGTACCGGAACCGACCGCTGCGGCAGAGGACAGCCAGGAAGCGGACAGCTCCGGATCGGAAGCTTCCACAGAAGTAGCAGAGGAAGATAACAGCAAAACAACAGAGAAGAGTACAGCCGGAGAGGACACCAGCGAAAAAAAGAGCATTCCCGCCCTGCGTAAGATCCTTCTTATGATCATGGCAGCGATGATCCTGATCCTGATCGCCCTTCTTGCGGCTCTCAGAATAAAAGAAAAGAAACATCACAAATAAATCAAAACAGAAAAGGAGAAAGAAAAAATGGGAAAAATAAAAGTAACACAGTGCGGAGATATTGAAGGACTGAAAGTGATCGAGCCAACTGTATTTGGTGATTCCAGAGGATATTTCATGGAAACATACAATTATAACGATTTCAAGGAAGCAGGCATTGATGTGGAATTCGTTCAGGATAATCAGTCCAGCTCCCGTTACGGTGTTCTCCGCGGACTTCATTTCCAGATCAGCTATCCCCAGGATAAACTGGTACGTGTGGTAAACGGAGAAGTGTTTGATGTTGCGGTTGACCTTCGTGAAGGCTCCAAGACCTTTGGAAAATGGTATGGTGTAGTCCTTTCCGCAGAAAACAAGAAACAGTTCTTTATCCCGAAGGGATTTGCTCATGGCTTCCTGGTACTTTCCGAGAATGCAGAGTTCACTTACAAGTGCTCTGATTTCTATCATCCAAACGATGAGGGCGGACTGATCTGGAATGACAAGGACATTAACGTTGAGTGGCCGATCCCGGAAGGCATGGAGCTTATTTTCTCCGACAAGGACCAGAAGTGGGGAAGCTTCGAGGAATATAAGAATCGATAAGGAATTGCAGAATGAAGAAAATATTAGCTTTGCCGGCGGAGCTGTACCAGAATCGAAAGCTGGTTTTAAGCCTTGCAAAAAATGATTTCAAAACAAAATATGCAGGATCCTATCTTGGTATTGTCTGGGCATTTATCCAGCCTATCGTAACGATCCTGGTCTACTGGTTTGTATTTTCCGTAGGACTGAAGGCCGGAACGGTATCGGATTACCCTTTTGTACTCTATCTGGTATCCGGTATCGTGCCGTGGTTTTTCTTCCAGGATGCATTAAACGGTGGAACCAATGCCCTGATCGAATACAATTATCTTGTGAAGAAGGTTGTATTCAAGATCAGCATCCTTCCCATCGTAAAGATCATCTCCGCACTTTTCGTGCATGTTTTCTTTGTGGCCTTTGCACTGATCTTATGTGCATGCTACGGATATACACCAAGCCTTTATACACTGCAGATCATTTATTACTCTGTCTGCACCTTCCTTTTTGTACTGGGACTTGTGTATGCTACAAGTGCGATCGTCATTTTTTTCCGTGATCTGACCCAGATCATCAGTATTTTTCTTCAGGTGGGTGTATGGCTTACACCGATCATGTGGGATATCAATATGCTTTCTTCACATCCATGGCTGATCAAGCTGTTTAAGCTGAATCCGATGTACTATGTAGTTACGGGCTACCGTGATTCCATGCTTGGTCATATCGGGATCTGGAACCATGCTTCATGGACGATCTATTTCTGGGTAGTTACGATCCTGCTTTTCGGACTGGGATCTGTGATATTCAAACGTCTGAAGCCGCATTTTGCAGATGTGCTTTAATTGAATGTGGATGGCGGATATCCGCTTGATCCGGACCGGACAGTTCCCACGGGGGATTTGCTCTGTAAGGATAAAAAGCAGAACGGCGGCAGATTGTGAGAGTGAACGATTTACACAAAAGTGAGGTTGAAAATGGCAGAAGATATTGCGATTTCAGTAAATGATGTCAGTAAGATGTACAAGCTTTACGATAATCCTATGGATCGTCTTAAGGAGTCCCTGGGATTATCCAGAAAAAAGAAATATAAAGAGCATTATGCGCTCAACCATGTATCCTTTCAGGTGCATAAGGGAGAAACAGTGGGAATTATCGGAACAAATGGTTCCGGTAAATCCACGATCCTGAAGATCATCACCGGCGTACTTTCGCCTACGGCCGGAGAAATAGCCGTAAACGGAAGGATCTCAGCGCTTCTGGAGCTGGGAGCCGGATTTAACGGAGAATATTCCGGACTTGAAAATGTATATCTCAACGGAAGCATGATCGGTTTTTCTAGGGAAGAGATCGATGCCAAGCTGCAGTCTATTCTGGATTTTGCAGATATCGGTGATTTTATCTATCAGCCGGTAAAAACATATTCCAGTGGTATGTTCGTGCGTCTGGCTTTTGCGGTAGCTATCAATATCGATCCGGAGATCCTGATCGTTGATGAGGCTCTTTCCGTAGGAGATGTATTTTTCCAGGCAAAATGTTACCGGAAGTTCGAAGAGTTCAAGGAAATGGGGAAGACCATTCTGTTTGTAAGCCATGACCTGAGCAGCATCGGAAAATACTGTGACCGTGTTGTACTTCTAAACAAAGGTGAGAAGCTTGCAGAGGTTGGTGCCAAGGAGATGGTCAATCTTTACCGTCGTGTGCTGGTCAATCAGTATGACGATGCAGATCTGGAAGAAAACACAGACGATGCAGAAGAGGGACAGACGACGGAGAACCAGGCAGCCGGAGCAGACGTTTCACTGAAAGCACATACCGGAAGCGGTAAAGCTATGAAGGACAGCCTGAACCTGAATCCCAAGGTCCTGGAATACGGCAGTAAGCTTGGCGAGATCGTGGATTTTGCCATCCGGGATGATACAGGTATGATCACCAATGTGATCGAAAAAGGCAAGGAATTTTCCGTTCAGATGAAAGTGAAGTTCCAGGCAGATGTCAGCGATCCGATCTTTGCATTTACTCTGAAAGATCTGAAAGGCACTGAGATCACAGGAACCAATACCATGTATGAACATACGCCTCTGAAACCGCAGAAGGCAGGCGATGTCCGTGAGATCACCTTCAAACAGGTGATGCCTCTGGAGGCAGGGGAATATATGCTGTGTCTGGGCTGCACCGGATATAAAGACGGCGATTTTACCGTATTTCATCGTCTTTACGATGTGTGTAACCTGACCGTGATCACAGATAAGAAAGCAGTGGGATATTTTGATCTGTTTTCCAAAGTATCTGTGAAATAAGTGGAGGAACTACTATGGCGGAGTTGAATTTAGATTATTATACGGCGAAGGATCATTATTCCGATGGGGATATCGAGGAAACACTTCTGAAAATGGCACAGGAAGGCAAATCTTTTGAAGACCTGCCGGAGGAAGAGGTGAGTTTTCCAATGGTCTACCATTTTTCAGGGCTGCGGGAGAATATCTTAAGCTGGTATCCTCTGAAAAAGGCGGATTCCGTTCTGGAGATCGGAGCCGGATGCGGAGCCATTACCGGAATGCTTTGCCGCAAGGCCGGTCATGTGACTTCCGTGGAGCTTTCCAAACGTCGGGCAGATATCAATTATGCGAGAAACAGGGATAAGGAAAATCTGACGATCATGGTTGGAAACCTGAATGACATGACTTTTCCGGAAAAATTCGACTATGTGGTAGTAAACGGTGTGCTGGAGTATGCCATGAGCTTTACCGAGGGAAAAACTCCTTACGAGACATTTCTTCAGCGTATGGGCGCTTATCTGAAGCCGGAGGGAAGACTTCTGATCGCCATTGAGAACAGACTGGGATTGAAGTACTTTGCCGGAGCACCGGAGGATCACACAGATCTTCACTTTTTCGGGATCAATGGATATCCGGGAAATCAGTCTGTGCGCACCTTTTCCAAGAATGAACTGGGAGAGCTGCTGGAAAACAGCGGCTTTCCTTTTCTGCGCTTTTACTACCCGTATCCGGATTATAAATTTCCGACAGAGATTTTTACAGATGAGAGCCTTTATACCAATTCCTACGGAAGAAGCTATCCTGTATACACAGATAAGACAGCAGATCTTTTTGCAGAAAGTGAAGGCGTAAAGGCCTTCGAAAAAGAGAAGATCCTGGACAGCTTTGTGAATTCTTTTCTTGTGGAGGCAGGACGTACCAAGAATCAGGACCCGGAGGAAATCCTTTATGTGAAGCTGAACCAGGAGCGAAAAGAAAAGTTTCGTCTTCTGACCAGGATCGTCCGGGAGAACGGAGAGGTCCGTGCGGAAAAAGAGGCTATGGTGCCCCAGGCTGAGAAATTTGTGGAAAAACTGGAAAAAACCGGAACAGAGAGTACCGGATCCGATAAATACAAGAATCTTCCCTGCAGGGCAGAAAACGGAAAGATTTCTTATCCGCTCCTTACTGGAAAAACTCTTCACCAGGAAATCGCAGAGCTTGCCCAGAAAGAAGATCTTGAAGAGATCAAGGCCCTTCTTAAAAAATTCTATCAGGAATTTTTCGGGGCTCGTCAGGCTGTGGATTACAGGACCGGAGAGTTCCGTGAGGTATTTGGTGATCATCCGGGAAGAGAGGATTACGAATGTGTCTGCCCGGCCAATGTGGACCTGATCTGCAGCAACATCTTTATGGGAGAAAAGGAAAATCAGATCATAGATTATGAGTGGATGTTTGATTTCCCTGTGCCTGTGAATTTTATCATGTGGCGCCTGATCCATGAACTGTATACACATGTTTCTGAGCTGCCGCGGTTATGTCATGAGGATGAGATGATGGCGGAGTTTGATATCAGCTATACAGACTATGAGATATTTATGGATTGGACCATGCATTTCGTCTATGAGTATGTGGGCTGTGGTTCTCTGATCCCGTTTGAACAGAAAAAAGTGCCGGTTTCCGTAACAGAGCTGGTGAACAGAGAAAGAGAAAAGCACCAGATGCACAGCAAGATGTACTATGATCTTGGTGAGGGATTCTGTGAAGAGCATACACTTTATGCAGAGGGAAAACTTTCCGGAAACCGTTTCCGGGTAGAGTTTGCGCTTTCCGGTATCAAAGGAATACGAAATCTCCGCTGGAATCCCGCAAACGGTCATTTCCTGAAAGTGAGGATAGAGCGTCTGGATTGCGGATGCAGCGCGGAGCTTGTGCCTCAGGGTGTCCATATGAAAGTGGATAACAGTACCACTGCGTTTTTTACCACCGATGGCTTTTATCTTATCGATGTTACGCACCCGGAAAATGTGGACAGGATCGTAATAGAGGGAAAACTTGACTGCCTTGAGCTTCCGGATGTGGAAAAGCTTCTGGCCTTTGAAAAAGAGCGTGAAGTACGAAGAGAACAGGAGCGTGTCAGAAAAGAGGCTGAACGTGCCGCAAAGCAGGCAGCAGAGGAAGCAGCACGTGCGCAGGAAGAGGCCCTTCGTCATCCAGGCAAAAAAGCGCAGGTAAAGAAACTGGTCAAAAAGGTTCTTCGTTATCATACAGAGCCGGCAGCAGTGATGGGAGTGGAGACAACTCCTACCTGTATGGGCAGTGTTGATTTCTTCCATTATGAGAATGGCACCTTAAATGCCATTGGCTGGGCCTTTGATCCGACATTTGCGTCTATGGGACAGCCAAGGATCGCATTTTATCAGGGAACACAGAAGCTTCAGGAGGCTTCCTGTACTACGATCTACCGTACGGATGTGGCTAATGCCATTGGAAATCCGGATGCGGAAAGTGCCGGATTTTCTTTCCTGGCAACGGTTCTTGCGCCGGCAGAGACTTCTGTTTTCCTGGAATACGGAACCGCAGCGGATACCGGAAGATTCCTTATCGGAAAGATCCCGGGAACCAGGGATCAGAAAGAGCTTCTGGTATACGCGATCGAAGATCCGAAGAGTATCGGAAATCTCCGCCATTTCAAACAGCGTCATGTACGCAGCACAAGAAAGGCATATCCACAGGCAGTCTATCAGCAGAAGGTGGATGTGATCGTGCCGGTTTACAACGGACTGGAGTATTTTGATGCCTTGTTTTCCGGAATTGAAAAGACAAAGGTTCCATATCGTCTGATCCTCGTAAATGATAAGAGCCCGGATCCTGAGGTAGGAAACTATCTGGAAAAATATGCCGCAGAGCATGACAATGTGGTACTTCTTAATAATGAGACCAATATGGGCTTTCTTCCGTCTGTAAACCGTGGATTAAAGATGGCGGAAAATCATGTGGCTCTTGTAAATACAGATGTGGAGGTTCCGGAAGAGTGGCTGGAGCGCCTGATGCTTCCGATCTTTGCAAAGGAAAATGTTGCAACCACTACACCGTTTACCACCTGCGGAACCATCTGCAGCTTCCCGGATTTCTGCCGGGATAACAAACTGTTTGAGGGAATGCCGCTGTGGGAGATCGATGATGAATTCCGCATGATCCGTCCGCAGTATCCGGCTATGCCTACCGGTGTGGGCTTCTGCATGGGTATGAACCTGAAAGCAATCCAGGAGGTTGGCCTTCTGGATGAGGAGAATTTCGGAAAAGGCTACGGTGAGGAGAATGACTGGTGCCAGCGTGCCATAGCTGCAGGCTATGAGAACGTGCATGTGGATAACCTGTTTGTATATCACAAGCATGGTGGAAGCTTCCCGTCTGAGGAAAAGCAGAGACTTCTGAAAGAGCACAGTGAGGCGCTGCTCCGCAAGCATCCGGATTACAACAAGGATACTGCGGATTACTGCAGAAGAGACCCGCTTCGTCCGGTAAGACTCTACGTGGAAATGAAGCTTCTCAACAGGAAGCTGGATGTGCCTACCATTGTGGCCTTTGACCATGATCTTGGCGGCGGTGCAACGGCTTATCTTGTGGAGAAAAGACGTCTGGCTCTGCGGGAGGGATACCGTTTTGTGACCATCCGCTATAATATCGTAAGCAATCGTTTTTACTTTACGTATCAGTATAAGCAGTATGAGATGGAATTTTTTGCAAATGATCTGGAAACTGCCCTTGGTGAGCTGATGCGTGTGGATGAGATCTGGATCAACGAGCTTGTGACCTATCAGAATCTTTACGGAACCCTGGAACGTATCCTGCGTCTTAAGAGAGAGCAGGGGGCGAAGCTCCTTATGCTTCTTCATGATTTCTTTGCCCTTTGCCCGGCAGTGAATCTGATCGATGCAGAAGGAAAATACTGTGGTGTTCCATCCTGTGAGGTCTGCGATAAATGTATTCCGGATAACCGCAGCAATGCCTGCACAGAATACGGAACCGGAACGCTCTGGCGTACAAAATTCCGGGAATTTCTGTCAAACTGTGATGAGATCCGTGCATTTTCCGATGATACGGCAAGGCTGTTCAAGCGTGCTTATCCGGATGTATACAATCTCCATGTGATCCCGCATGCACCCCATTACCTTCCGGCAGTGAAAAAAAATAAAAAAACCACAGAGACCTTTAACATTGGTCTTATCGGCGTACTCTGCTACAAAAAAGGCCTGGAGGTTGTGAAGGCGCTTGCAGGATATATCGAAGAGAATGAACTGAATATCCGTCTGAGACTGATCGGTACTTCCGACGAAGAGATCGAAAGTCCGGTATTTTCCCAGACAGGAAGATATACAAGAGAGGAGATCCCAAGACTTACCCTGGAGCAGGATATTGATATGTTCCTGATCCCGTCCGTATGGCCGGAGACATTCTCCTACACAACCTCGGAGATCATTTCCATGGGATTTCCGGTAGCGGTACTTCCGGTAGGTGCACCTGTAGAACGTGTGAAACGCTATGCCAAGGGCCTTGTTCTGAAAGATGAGAAGCCGGAGAATATTGTGGAAGAGATGATTTCTCTGTGGAAAACTCTCGGCGAAAGTGAGCTCCCTGTGGAAAAACGCAGGCTTCTTTTTGTAGGAGAGGAGATTTCCTTTGCCTCCAGATATCGTGTGGAGCATTTCCGGGAGCAGCTGATCCTTAAAGGCTATGCATCGAAGTTTATCCAGATAGATCAGGCAGAGCAGGAAAAGATCGAGGAATATACAGCGATCGTGATGTACCGCTGCAGCAAGCTGATGGAAGCAGAACTGCTTGCCAACCGGGCGAAAGCAGCCGGAATCCCTGTTTACTATGATGTGGATGACCTAGTATTTAATTACGAAAAAATTTCCGGGCTGCATTTCCTGAAGGGAAGCGAGTACAGTGACTTCCGCACAACTACAGACCGTATCCGCGGATGTATGGGATTCTGCGACGGATATTTTACATCTACGGAGACACTGGCAGGAGAGATCCGGGAAGAATTTCCGGAAAAACCGGTGGTGATCAACCGCAACTGTATGAGTATGGAGATGGAGATCCTGTCTCACGAGGCTGTGGAGCAGACAGACAAGGCTAAAGACCGGATCTATATCGGATATTTAAGTGGTTCCAAAACGCATGATCAGGATTTTGCCCAGGTGGAGGCAGCACTTCTGGAGGTGATGGAGCGCCACCCGGAGGTTTACCTGAAGCTGGTGGGTGTGCTGGATGAATCCGGAATGGAGCCGGTGCAGAACCGCATCGAGAAGCTTCCGTTTATGGACTGGAGACAGCTGCCTGCCGTGATCGCAGGACTTGATATCAATCTGATGCCGCTGGAGAACAGCCTGTTCCACTGGTGTAAATCCGAGAATAAGTGGACAGAGGCTGCCCTTGTAAAGGTTCCGAGTGTCATGAGCCGTAACTGTGAGATGGAATACGTGGTCGAAAACGGAAAAGATGGCTGGATGTGCACCACAAAAGAAGAGTGGGTCAATGCCCTGGAAGCTCTGGTTACTGATGAGAAGGCCAGAAAAGCCATGGGTGAGGCCGCACATCAGAAGGTTATGGAACATTACCTTACAGTAAATACCGGAAAGGATGCAATGGAGGAATTGTTATGCAGCGAGAGCTATACGAAGTAGAAAAGGACAGGTTTGACCTGAAGGACAGTTCTCTGTATCACCTTCAGGGAACCTGGCCGAAGGATCATAAGCCGGAAGCCGTTCTTGACGGGGAAAAGCTTCCGGCAGCCATCAGTGCCCAGGAGCGTGTCAGCGCCCTGGAGCGCTTTAAGGATCTGGATCTGGTAAACGGAGAACGTGTGCAGATGGAAATCTGCCTGCCGGATCTGGAGGGCAAAAAGAAGCTTGTTGTTTATGCGGTAAAGGGTGAAAAACGTGTCCGGTGGTTTTCTGTTTCGGCAGCACAGCTTTACAGGAAACAGGGAAAACCGCAGTACTTTATTGAGAGCATCGAGGTGGAAGCCGGGGAAAAGATCTGCCGTGTCCGTGGCTGGGCAGCCTTTAACAGACCCCTGACCATACGCCTGGAGGATCGCAGCCGGAAGGAAATCCCCTGCGAGATCACCAGACTGAAACGTGTGGATGTACAGAATCAGTACCAGGAAACAGAAATCGATGAGAAGAGCGGTTTTTTCTTTGAATTCCATTATGACAGTGTGAGGGAATTCTACATTGTATTTGAGGCAGGCAATGTGCGGACGCTTCGTCTGGTACATCTGCAGCCACAGAAGCGCCTTGCGGAGAAAGCTGCGGTATATTTCCGTAAGGGAAGCCGTTACATGAAGCTTCACGGGGCAGCAGCCCTTACCGGAAAGGTATTTGGAAAGGTGCTGGACCGTAAAAACCGTCCGGTGGATTATTCCAAATGGATCGTGAAGCATCTGCCGGACAAGGCAGAGCTTGCAGAAGAAAGAAAAACGAAATTTTCCAGGAATCCAAAATTCAGTATTGTGATCCCGCTTTACAAAACACCGGAAAAATATCTCCAGCAGCTGGTAGATTCCATAGAAGCCCAGACCTACGGGAACTGGGAGCTTTGTCTTTCCGACGGAAGCGGAGCAGATTCTCCTCTTACCGATTATCTGAACAGGCTGGAAAAAAGTGATGACAGGATCCGTGTGATCCGCAACGACCAGGCACTTCAGATCGCAGAGAATACCAATGCGGCCATGAAAGCGGCAACAGGAGATTTTATCGTGTTTGCAGATCATGATGATGAGCTGACGCCGGACGCCTTGTTCCGGTGTGTGAAAGCGCTGAATGAGGATCCGGAGCTTAAGGTTCTGTATTCCGATGAAGATAAGATGTCCATGGACGGGCACAAATTCTTTCAGCCGCATTTCAAACCGGACTTCAATATTGATCTTTTGTGTACAGTAAACTACATCTGTCATCTTTTTGTCGTAAAAAAAGAAATCGTGGATCAGATCGGAATGCTGAAAAAGGAATTTGACGGTGCACAGGATTATGATTTTGTGTTCCGCTGTGTGGAAGCTGCGGGAAGAGAGCAGATCCATCATATCCCCAGGATCCTTTATCACTGGAGATGCCATGAGGATTCCACAGCAGAGAATCCGGAAAGCAAAATGTATGCCTTTGATGCAGGAGCACGTGCCATCAAGGCTCATTATGACAGGCTCGGAGTTCCGGTGGAAATCGAAAAAGGTGAATATCTTGGACTTTACCGTACAAAATTCCTCTGGGAGGAAAAACCGCTGATTTCCATCATCATCCCAAACAAGGATCACATCGATGATCTGAAGAGATGTATTGATTCCATCGAAGAAAAGGCAACTTACCGCAATTATGAGTATGTGATCGTGGAGAACAACAGTACGGAGGATGAGACCTTTGCTTACTATAAAGAGCTGGAAGCATCCAATCCGAAAGCCCATGTGGTGTACTGGGATGGTATTTTCAACTATTCTGCCATCAATAATTTCGGAGCTGCTCATGCTAAGGGTGACTATCTGCTTCTTCTCAACAATGATACGGAGATCATCAGCCCGGACTGTCTGGAGCAGCTTCTGGGATACTGTATGAGACCGGATGTGGGAGCTGTAGGAGCGCGGCTCTATTATGAGGATGATACCGTGCAGCATGCAGGAGTAGTCGTTGGCTTCGGCGGCATTGCGGGACACTGCTTTGTGCAGCAGAAGAGAGACGCTACCGGATACTGCCACAGGATCATCTGTGCCCAGGATTACAGCGCTGTAACCGCAGCCTGCATGATGGTGAAGCGTGAGGCCTTTGATAAGGTTCACGGATTAAGTGAGGAATTTCAGGTTGCTTTTAATGACATAGATTTCTGCCTTCGTCTGGGAAAAGCCGGATATCTGGTTGTATACAATCCTTATGCGGAGCTTTATCACTATGAATCCAAATCCAGAGGTCTTGAGGATACACCGGAGAAGGTGGCAAGATTTAACCGCGAGATCGCTTCCTTTGAGAAGCACTGGCCGGAGATCCTCCGTGACGGAGATCCTTACTATAATCCGAACCTTACACTGGAGAGCCAGGATTTCTCTCTGAAGCGGATATAGGAGGAACTGATCTTGGAAAAGAAAAAAATCTGGAAGGATGAGAGAGTTCAGGCAGGGGTTCTTGTCCTGGCAGCATTTCTGCTCCTGACTGCATGGGCGTTTATGCAGCCCCTGGGGGCAGGCCCCGATGAAAAAATGCGCTACATGGTGGCACAGTATCTTCATGAGCATCCGGGAAAGCTGCCTCTTGGAGATGAGCCAACCATCCGTGATGCGACATGGGGGATTTCCTATGCCTATTATCCGATCCTTTCCTATATGGTATCTGCTGTATTTATGGGGATCGCAGGTCTGTTCCATGCATCTGCAGACGGATTACTCCATGCGGCGAGGATGGCAGATGTGCTCTTTGTGACTGGAGCGGTATATTTTGTGGTGAAAGCATCCGGAAAGCTTTTTCCGAAAGAGGGAAGATGGCTGTTTGCCGCACTGGCAGGATTTATGCCGCAGGCATTGTTTCTGGGAACTTATGTAAACACGGATTCCCTGGCGCTTTTATCCATGGCGATGATCCTGTATTCCTGGTCCTGTTATCTGGAAGCGAGAGACTGGAGCTTCAGAAATTCGATCCTTCTGGCTGTTGGAATGGCAGTCTGTGCACTGTCCTACTATAATGCCTACGGATGGATCTTATGCAGCTTCCTGTTTTTCTGCCTGACAGTCCTTCTGTGCAGGGAAGAGCCGGTGAAACAGAGAGTTGCCTTTCTGTTCCGGAGAGGGATCGTGATCGCGGCAGTAACCCTTGCTTTATGCGGCTGGTGGTTTATACGAAATGCCGTTCTCTATGACGGAGATCTGATCGGAAGAAATGCCTGTGCACAGTGTGCGGAAAAATATGCGGCTGTTGATTACAGGCCGTCCAGATACCCCACACCGGAGAAGCTGAACTGGTCATGGAAGGATATCCTTTTGTATCAGGACCCGGGCTGGCAGCATAACTGGCTGCTGACAGTTCTGGTAAGCTTTATCGGAACCTTTGGCCTGATGCAGATCTATATGCCTTATAGTGTGAGCAAGGCATATTTCCTGTTCTTTGGAATGGGTGGGATCGGTATTTTGACCATGCTGGGAATATTTTATCCGAAGAAACGTACTGTGGTAAAAGAACGAAAAGCAGCAGGAAGTGAAAAGCTGAAGATAAAAACAATAACCGTGTACGATAAATGGGACAGAAAAGGGATCTTTCATCTGCTGCTGATCCTTCTGATCCTGATCCCTGTGGGTCTGTTTATGTATTATGTATATTATAGTGACAACCAGGCACAGGGACGTTATATCATGCCGGCACTGTATCCGGCCATGTATTTTGTGACAGCCGGCTGGAATCGTCTGCTTGAGCGTTTTGTAAAAAAAGAAAATATCAGAATGTGGATATACCGGGTCCTGACAGCACTTCTGGCTGCTTCGCCGTTTTTATGCTATATCTTCCTGGTAGTTCCGTTTTATGGCTGACACCCAGATGGTGAGATGGCAGAAAAAAATCCCTTCTATGTATCCGGATATGACCGGTACATAGGAGGGATTTTTTGATTCTGAAATATATTTGCCTGGGAACCAAGATCAGGAACGGATGATCCGGATCATGCGCCACAGCAGAAGGATCAGGAGCAGGATGCCCACACCGCCAATGGCAAAATACGGGATCTGGGATCTGGATTCGGAATAAGCTTTTGCAGAATCCATGTTTTCATCATTTTCCAGTACATCGGAGGAGCTTTCCTGGGAGGGATCCTCGACAACTGCAGTTCCCACCTGAGTTCCGCCAAAGGAATAGGTACGTAAGATCTGACCATCAGATTCCGTATCTTCCGTAGTCAGGTCGTCTGCGGTCGCACCGGATGGAACCATTACAGTGCCGCCGGACAGGATGTGAAAATCATCCTCGCTGAGATCCAGAAGCTGGAAATTGGAAAAACCGTAATCCAGAAGTGAGATCGCTTCGTTGGCTGTCTGACCGGTCGCTCCGTTCATGACTACTGCGATCAGAGTAGTACCGTTTCGCTGTGCAGCTGTGACAAGAACGCTTCCGGAAGCAGTGGTGGTACTTTCACGACCGCCGATACATCCTTCATAATAGGAAGCGGATGCAGGATCTGTCATGGTAAAAGAGCTTGTCAGGTTACGGGTACCGCCGGAAACATTGGTAGCCGGGATTGTATAGGAGGTGGCTCCGGAGATGGTGCGGAAGCTGTCATTACGGATAGCCGCCTGCATGATCAGAGCCAGATCATGTGCTGTGGTATGCTGGTTGTCATCCGGGAGACCGGTAGGATTGGTGAATACCGTATTGGTACATCCTAGCTCCTTGGCACGGTCGTTCATTTTCTGGACAAAGGCATCTACAGATCCACCGATCTGTTCTGCGACCTGGAGTGCAATGTCATTGGCAGAGGCCAGCATCAGAGCGTAAAGGCACTGCTCCATGGTAAATACCTCTCCGAGCTGTGAGGAAATATGAGCGCCTCCGTCTGTAACACCGGATACGCCGGTTTCTGTCATGGTAACCTGATCGTCAAGCTGGCTGTTCTCCAGTGCCAGAAGACAGGTCATGATCTTAACTGCGCCGGCCGGAGAAAGCGTGGTGTCCATATCCTTGGCATAGAGGATCGTATCGGAAGTATCTTCCATGATCACGGCAGATGCGGAAGTGATCTCAGGCCCCTGAGGCCATCCGCTGATCCCATTGGTGGTAATACCGGAGGATACAGCAACAGCGGTTTCTTCTGTGGCGAAAACTGGAGTCTGGAACACCATGGAAGCGGAGATCCCAATAGCCAGAAGAGCTGTGGTTATTCTTGATTTTTTCATGATAAATGGTACTCCTGTATAAAAAATAATTCTTATGTAAGCAATACATACGTAAGCTCAGTATAACACATTTCCTCTCTTCCTTGCAAAAAAAATGATGGAATGGTAAAATATGTTCATCAAACTGTTACTGAGAACAGAGTGAACAGTAACATCAAACTGAGTAATACGGAGATAATATATGAGTAAAGATGATTCTACAGGAAAAATCCAATGGGACAGACTTATAAAGAAGCTTTCCCCCTATACAGTACAGAAGGGCTTAAGATACCTGAAGCATTATGGCCTGAAAGAGTTCTGGATCCGGCTTCATGAGCGTTTTGAACCGGAAGAGGTTCCTTACGGACCATGGTATGAGGCATACAGACCTGACGAGGAAACACTGGAGAAGCAGCGGAAACGCAAATTTCCGGATGGGCCGCTGATCAGCATTGTGGTACCTGCATATCTGACACCGGAGCGTTTTTTAAGACAGATGCTGGACTCTCTCCTTGCACAGACATATGAGAACTGGGAGCTGTGTCTGGCAAACGGAAGCCCGGAGGATCCGGACATGCAGACTGTGCTGAGATCCTATGCAGAGATGGACAGGAGGATCCGCTATCAGGATCTGAAAGAGAATCTTGGCATTGCAGAAAATACAAACGCAGCTTTTGCCATGGCAGAGGGTGATTTTATCGCACTTCTGGATCATGATGATCTGCTGGCACCTAATGCATTGTATGAGATCGCGGCGGCACTGGAGGAGCATCCGGAGGCGGATGTGATCTATACAGATGAGGATAAGGTCACGACAGATCTTTCTGAACATTTTCAGCCCCATCTGAAACCGGACTTTAACCTGGATCTTTTAAGATCCAATAATTATATCTGCCATTTTCTGGTGGTAAGACGTTCCGTAGTGCAGACAGTGGGCGGATTCCGCCGGGAATTTGACGGCGCCCAGGATTATGATTTCATTTTCCGCTGTGTGGAGCAGGCCAGGGAAGTGGTCCATGTACCGGAGATCCTTTATCACTGGAGGACCCATAAATCCTCCACAGCAGATAATCCGGCAAGCAAGATGTATGCTTTTGAAGCCGGCAGACGTGCCATTGAGGGGAATCTCAAACGGACCGGAACTCCGGGAACCGTGGAGCATACTCCGGATTTTGGATTTTACCGTGTGAAGTATCCGGTGCAGGGAGAACCTCTGGTTTCTGTTATCATTCCGAACCGTGAGGAGAAAGAAACGCTTCAGGCTTGCGTGGAATCCATTTTTGAAAAAACTGCCTACAAAAATTACGAGATCATCATTGTGGAGAATAACAGCAGCTCCGAAGAGATCTTCCGGTATTACAGAAAGCTTTCGGAGGATCCCAGGGTCCATCTGATCCGCTGGAAAAAAGGCTTCAACTATTCTGCCATCAACAATTTCGGGGTGCGCCATGCCAAAGGAGATTACCTGCTTTTTCTGAATAATGACGTAAAGGTCATCGATCCGGACTGGATGTCAGAGATGCTGAGCGTGTGCCAGCGTAAGGAAACAGGTGCAGTTGGCGTCAAGCTGATCTATCCGGATAATACCATTCAGCATGCTGGCTGTGTGATCGGAATCGGTGGAATTGCAGGACACATGTTCGTTGACATGCCGGCAGACCGTACTGGATATCTTCATAAGGCTTCTATTCTTCAGGATATGTCTGCAGTTACAGCAGCCTGCATGATGATGAAGCGCAGTGCTTTTGAAAAAGTCGGCGGCTTTACAGAAGAGCTTGCAGTTGCGTTTAATGATGTGGATCTCTGTCTGAAGGTGCGAAGCCACGGCCATCTGATCGTCTATGATCCGTATGTGAAGCTCTATCATTACGAATCCAAGTCAAGAGGCACTGAGGACAGCGAGGAAAAGGTCCGCCGTTTCCAGACGGAGATCGAATACATGCGCTGTCACTGGCTGGATATCCTGAAAAAAGGAGATCCATACTATAACAAAAATCTTTCTTTAACCAAATGGAATTATTCCCTGAAGCCCCTTCCGGGAATGGGAAAGAAGAAGGGATAAAGCAATGCAGGAAGTATCAGTAGTCATACCAAACTTTAACGGAATGGCATATCTGGATGGTGTTCTTTCCAGTCTTGAAAGACAGACTATCCGTAATTTTGAGGTTATACTAGTGGATAATGGTTCCACTGATGGCAGCTGTGCGTTTGTTTCGGCGGAATATCCATGGGTACACATGATACAGCTTCCGGAGAATTACGGCTTCAGCAGAGCCGTCAATGAAGGGATCCATGCGGCACGTTCCCCATATGTGCTGCTTCTGAACAATGATACGGAAGCGGAACCGGATTTCCTGGAGGAGATGGTTGCTGCCCTGCGCAGACATAAGAAGGCATTTTCCTGTCAGGCAAAGATGATCCAGCTTCATGACAGGGACAAGATGGATGATGCCGGAAATTATTACTGTGCCCTTGGCTGGGCTTTTGCCAGGGGAAAAGGCAAGGATATCCGCCATTATGACCGAGAGCAGAAGATTTTTTCCACCTGTGCGGGAGCTGCGATCTACCGGAAGAAATTTATTGACAGGATCGGAGATTTTGATGAGGAGCATTTTGCTTATCTGGAGGATCTGGATATCGGCTATCGTGCCAGGATCTGCGGTTATCAGAACTGGTATGCTCCAAAAGCGAAGGTTTATCATGTAGGAAGCGGCACCAGCGGCTCCAGATATAATCAGTTTAAGATCCGGTATTCTTCCAGAAACAATATTTATCTTATCTATAAGAATATGCCGTTTCTCCAGATCGTGCTGAACCTTCCGTTTTTTCTGGTGGGATTCGGTGCGAAGATCCTGTTTTTTGCGTCCAAGGGATTCGGACGTGAGTACCTTGCAGGCATCAAAAACGGCTTTCAGATCAGCCGCAAAAACAAAAAAGTCAGATTTTCCATGAGGAATCTTCCGCGTTATATACAGCTCCAGTTTGAACTCTGGATCAACATTTTTAGGCGTTTTGCCGGTTAAGACATCATATTTTCACAGAATTTTTATATTTCGGAGGGAAGATTTTATTGCTTTTGAGTTTCATCTATTATAAGATAAAAGCAATGAACTTAAATGAGGTGGCGGAAATTGATTAAAGACAACCAGAAAAATTTCAGTCGTCTCCATATGCTGATCGATGTATTTGTGATCGCGGCCTCCTATGCCCTGGCCTGGTTGATCCGTTTTCAGGGAATTTTTGAACATTCGGCGGTCCAGTCCAAGACCGTCCAGGAATATATGTTTATGCTGATATTCATTATTCCGGGATATTTACTTCTTTATCAGGCCTTTGATCTTTATACACCGATGCGAATGCAGGGGCGTCGTCTCGTACTTGCCGGAATTGTGAAGGCAAATGCGTTAGGGCTCCTTATCATCATGTTTGCACTTTACAATTTTAAAGAGCTGGACTATTCCCGTCTTACTCTGGTTTCTTTCTGTGTGATCAATATCGTCCTGGAATGGTTTGTGCGTATGGTCATATTTTACATTCTCCGGGATATGCGCAAAAAAGGAATGAACCAGAAACAGGTGCTGCTGGTAGGATACAGCCGTGCTGCCGAGGAATATGTAGACAGGATCCTGCAGAATCCGCAATGGGGATATGTGATCAGGGGCATACTGGATGACAATGTGCCGGCAGGCACTACTTATAAGGGCGTTAAGGTAATCGGTCGAATCGCCAATCTGATGATCATCCTTCCATCCAGTCGTCTGGATGAGATAGCCATTACCCTGGGCTTAAGTGAGTATTATCGTCTGGAAGAGATCGTTGCACTCTGTGAAAAATCCGGCGTGCACACAAAATTTATTCCGGATTATAATAATATTATTCCGACCAAACCATATACAGAAGATATTCTCGGGCTTCCGGTGATCAATATCCGGTATGTGCCCCTGAGCAACACGTTTAATGCACTGATCAAGAGATCTATGGATATTGCAGGCGCGATCGTTGCGATCATTGTGTCCTCACCAGTGATGTTGGTGTTGTGTATGCTGATCAAGCTGACTTCGCCGGGACCGCTGATCTATAAGCAGGAACGTGTCGGGCTTCACAATCAGACTTTCCGGATGTATAAATTCCGTTCCATGGAGATCCAGAAAGAATCAGAAGAAAAAAAGGCGTGGACAGTAAAGAACGATCCAAGAGTTACCGGAATCGGTAAATTTATGCGTCATACCAGTCTGGATGAGCTTCCACAGCTTTTTAACATTCTGAAGGGTGAGATGAGTCTTGTGGGACCAAGACCGGAGCGGCCGTTTTTTGTAGAAAAGTTTAGGGAGGAGATACCACGTTATATGGTCAAGCATCAGGTGCGGCCGGGTCTTACCGGGTGGGCACAGGTAAATGGCTATCGTGGAGATACTTCTATCAGAAAAAGGATAGAGTGTGATCTGTATTATATCGAAAACTGGTCTGTGGGATTTGATATAAAGATCATGTTTCTTACCATATTCAAAGGATTTATTAATAAGAACGCATACTAAAAAGGGGAAAAGGAAAAGATGTCAAAACCTCGGAAAAAAAGCAAGAAGATTTTATTTATCCTGGAGATCGTCGTACTGCTCCTGTTTATCGGAGGTCTGTTCGTTTATGGTCAGATCTCAGCCAAACTGGATAAGATCGACATCCAGGAAACAGATCTTGCAGACCAGGATATTGTAACTAATGATCAGGCACCGCAGATGACGGGATATACCACCTATGCACTGTTCGGACTGGACCACAGAAGCAAGAATGAGAAGCTGAATACAGAGAACAGTGATACCATCATCATTGCGAGTATCAACAATGATACGAAGGCAGTCAAACTTGTGTCTGTCTATAGAGATACCCTTCTCAATGTAAAGGATGATACCTATTCCAAAGCCAATTCGGCATATGCATTTGGCGGACCGACCAACGCGGTTTCCATGCTGAATACGAATCTGGATCTGAATATCACAGATTATGTTGCCATTGATTTTAATGCGCTGGTAACTGTGGTAGACTGCCTCGGAGGATTGGACATCCCTCTTTCCTATGCGGAGATCGTTCATATGAATAATTACTGTGTGGAGACATCAGAGGAAACCGGAAAGAGCTACACACCGATCGAACTGCCGGATCCGAAGCCGGAGGATGAGGAAGCGATCGTAGATACCTATCATCTTAATGGTGTACAGGCTACCTCCTACTGCCGTATCCGTTATACCGCAAGTCTTGATATGGGACGTACCGAGAGACAGAGACGAGTGATCCAGATGATCGTAGATAAGGCGAAAAAGGCAGGACTTTCCACTATCTTTGATATTATGGATCAGGTATTCCCGATGGTCAAAACTTCTGTTTCCAAAACAGAGATCCTGAAGATGATCCCGGCTATGATCGGCTACAGTATTGATGAAACTACAGGCTTCCCCAACGATTATAAATTTGCCCAGGTAAAGGGCAGCGTTATCGTACCTACCACACTGGAATCCAATGTTCTGAAGATGCATCAGTTTCTGTATGGAGACACCAGTTACACTCCGACGCAGGATGTACTCAACAGAAGTGCCCAGATCACAAATATCGCAGGCGGAGGCGATGTGCAGGACACTGCACCTGCGGTGACAGATACACCGAATGACGCAACGGATGATTCGTACACGTGGCAGGGAGATACATCCACAGATTACAGCAGTACGGACACAAGTGATGATGCTGATTACAGCACAGACACAGATTATGATTCGGATTACTCCGGAGACGATTACAGCACAGATACGGATTATTCCGGAGACGATTACAGCACAGATACGGACTATTCCGGAGGCGATTCCGATACGGATTATAACGATTATACCGACGGAGAAGATTATTCGGAGAATGAATAAAACATCAAAATGAGCAACCAGCAGAAGGGACCATCCAGTAACGGGTGGTCCTTTCTGGACAGGAGACAAATATGAAAACATTAAAAACAGACGTGATCATCCCGGCATACCGTCCGGGAGAAGAATTTGAAAAACTGCTGGAAAGACTCAGCGCACAGAAATATCCTATCAATAAGATCCTTGTCATGAATACAGAAAAGAAATTCTGGAAAGAGACCTGGGAACAGGAATATCCGCTTGTGGAAGTCCGGCATCTTACAAAAGAAGAATTTGACCATGGTGGTACCAGAAGGCAGGCGGCAGAGCTTTCGGATGCGGAGATCCTTGTATTTATGACACAGGATGCAATGCCGGCAGACAGGGAACTGATCGGAGCACTGGTAGGAGCTCTTGCAGAGAATCCACAGGCAGGAGCCGCTTATGCGCGTCAGCTTCCAAAAAAGGACTGCAGATTTCTGGAAAAATATACCCGTTCCTTTAATTATCCGGAACAGTCCTGTCTGAAAACGGAAAAAGATGTACAGACCTACGGGATCAAAACATATTTCTGCTCCAACGTCTGTGCTGCTTATGATCACAGGATCTATGATGAGATTGGTGGATTTCCGGAGCATGCTATTTTTAATGAAGATATGATCTATGCAGGCTGGATGGTAAAAAAAGGCTATGGAGTTGCCTATGTATCAGAAGCGCGTGTATATCATTCTCACAATTACACCTGTATGCAGCAGTTCCACAGGAATTTTGATCTGGGAGTTTCCCAGGCGGAGCATCCGGAGGTTTTTGAAGGAGTGCCTTCCGAAGGTGAGGGCATCCGGCTGGTAAAAAAAAGCATGGCATATCTTCTGAAAACAGGCCACATATGGCTGATCCCCGGACTGTTTTTGCAAAGTGTCTCCAAATATGCCGGCTATTTTCTCGGAAAACGATACAAAAAGCTCTCTGAAAAAATGATCCGCTCCTGCACCATGAATCCGGAATACTGGAAAAAGAACAAATAAGAGCAGGTCACGGTTTTTTAAAAGAGATATCACAGTTTAAACACAATTCCCTGTTAAACTGTCTTTTATAAGAGAAATAAATGTTACTGAGAACGGAGTGAGCAGTAACAGATACATGCATCAGATAACATAGAAGGGAGCACCAGAGGCATGAGTGAAGAGAATAAATGGGTGACAGACTTGCCGGATGAGGATAAGAATGCTTCGGCAGAACAGAAACCGCTGACGCATCCTTATTCTGAGGGACGCAGGATGCAGGAGAGCAGACAAGACAGTTATGCAGGTGCCGGACAGAGTGAAGGCACTTCGCAGGAGAAACCAAAATACGGACATTATGAGGTGCACCAGCCTCAGGCCGGTAATTATGCCGGTGGAAATATACCGCCCAAAAAGCCGCGGAAAAAGAGAAATTTTTCAGGCAACAACAGCTTTGGAAAGAAAGCAGCCACTGCGGTGGCACTGGCTGTGATCTTTGGGCTGGTAGCCGGAGTGGTTTTTCAGGGCGTGAATATTGCAGCAGATAAATACAGAGGAAATGACAGCAGTACAACGATCGGAAAGACAGAAACAGTTACCGGAACAGAGGACAGTAGCTCTGCGGATTCTACTGTGAAGGATATTGTGGCAGAGAGTGGTACAGTGGCCGGTGTAGCCCAGGCAACCATGTCTTCTATCGTTGCCATTACATCTGTCAGTGTGCAGGAAATCCCAAGCTTTTTCGGATATGGAACGAGGCAGTATCAGAGTGCAGGAAGTGGTTCCGGTATTATTGTAGGAGAAAATGACAGCGAGCTTCTCATTGCGACTAACAACCATGTGGTATCTGGAGCGACTACACTTACTGTGTGCTTTGCAGGCAGTGATGTGGTAGGAGCGGAAGAAGAAACCCAGGCTATGGCAAGCAGCTCCGATGGAGATGCGGATGTGGATAATGCAGTTTCTGCCAAGATCAAAGGCACCGATGAAGAGAATGATCTGGCAGTGGTGGCAGTGGAGAAATCCGATATTCCGGATGAGACCATGGATGAGATCAAGATCGCACAGATGGGAAGCTCGGACGATCTTGTAGTCGGTGAGCAGGTGGTTGCCATTGGCAATGCACTGGGCTATGGACAGTCAGTTACCTCCGGATGGATAAGTGCCCTTAACAGAAACATCAGTACAGAGGACGGAGAAGCCAGCGGACTGATCCAGACTGATGCAGCGATCAATCCCGGAAACAGTGGCGGTGCACTTCTGAACATGAACGGTGAAGTGATCGGTATCAATGCGGCCAAGTATGCAGACAGTCAGGTGGAAGGCATGGGATATGCCATTCCGATCTCCAAGGCAGAGCCGATCCTGGAAGAACTGATGAACCGCGAAACCAGAGATAAGGTGGAAGATTCTTCCAAGGTAGGATATATGGGAGTCAAGGCTGCTGATCTTACAACAGAAGCCATCCAGATGTATAATATGCCGGCAGGTGCTTTTATTACTGAGGTAACGGAAGGTGGCGCAGCAGATAATGCAGGGATCAAAAAAGGCGATATCATTGTGAAGCTGGATGGACAGAAGGTAAGCGGCAAGGATGACCTTGTTGATAAGCTGCAGTATTATGAGGCAGGAGAAACCATCGAAGTGGTGATCTCCAGAGCGAACAGCGGAGAGTACAAGGAACAGACGGTTGAAGTGACCCTCGGAAGCAAACCCTCTTCTGACAAATAAAAGAAAATACAGGATAACCATTTATAAACCGGGGAGCTGCATAAGAACATGCAGCTCCCCGGTTTATAAAAACTTAATTTGATACAGCCGGATTATGTGCTATAATATGCATAATAAAAACCAGAAAGGAAATGTTATGGCAGATCAGTTTGATAATAATAAAGACAATGACCAGGAGCAGAAATACGAGAAATTCTGTTTTTTATGCCGCAGACCGGAGAGTCAGGCAGGGAAGATGATTGACCTTCCTAATCATATACATATCTGTGCGGATTGCATGCAGAAAAGCTTTGATACTATGAACACCCAGATGAACAATGGAAATTATTCCGATCTTTTTAACATGCCGAATGTGAGCATGATCGATCTCAGCAGTTTCCAGAATCCTGGAAACCAGGCGAAGAAGATCAAGAAAAAATCAGAGACTCCGAAGCCGGTGATCGATCTCAAAGATATTCCTGCACCACATAAGATCAAAGCAACTCTGGATGAATATGTGATCGGACAGGAATATGCCAAGAAGGTAATGTCTGTAGGTGTATACAACCATTATAAGAGAGTTGCCACAGATACCATGGATGATATTGAGATCGAGAAATCCAATATGCTGATGATTGGACCTACAGGCTGCGGTAAGACTTATCTGGTGAAGATGCTTGCCAGACTTCTTCAGGTACCGCTTGCCATTGCAGATGCCACATCTCTTACAGAGGCCGGTTATATCGGTGATGATATCGAGAGCGTAGTATCCAAGCTGCTTGCAGCTGCAGATAATGATGTGGAGAAGGCAGAGCACGGGATCATTTTCATCGATGAGATCGATAAGATCGCAAAGAAGAAGAATACCAACCAGAGAGATGTCAGCGGAGAGGCTGTCCAGCAGGGACTTCTGAAACTTCTGGAGGGAAGTGAAGTGGAAGTTCCGGTAGGTGCTACCAGCAAGAATGCCATGGTACCTATGGTGACTGTAAATACAAGGAACATTCTGTTTATCTGTGGCGGTGCGTTCCCGGATCTTGAGAATATCATCAAAGAAAGACTGAATAAACAGGCGTCTATCGGATTTTATGCAGATCTGAAGGACAAATATGATGATGATCCGCATGTGCTGGAGAAAGTAACGGTAGATGATCTCCGTGCATTTGGAATGATTCCGGAATTTATCGGTCGTCTTCCGATCATCTTTACCCTGAACGGGCTGACGGAAGATATGCTTGTGAAAATCCTCAAGGAGCCGAAGAACGCCATTCTGAAACAGTACAAGAAGCTTCTGGCACTGGATGAAGTAAAACTGGAGTTTGAGGACGGTGCCTTACATGCCATTGCCCGTAAGGCATTGGAACGCCATACAGGAGCCAGAGCTCTCCGGGCTATCCTGGAGGAATATATGCTGGATATCATGTATGAGATCCCGAAGGACGACAATATCGGTGAGGTCGTGATCACAGAGGGATACATTCAGGGCAACGGAGGTCCGAAGATCCTTATGCGTGGACAGGAGATCCCGGCACTGGAAGGATAAGAAACAAGAAGATTCTTTAATATATAAAGGAGCGTGACAGATATGGCAAAAAGCAGTTTTTGGGATGATCTGGGAAACACACTGACAAGAAAGGCAAAGGGCTTAAGTTCCAGAGCAGAGAATCTCTATGAGATCCAGAAGATCCGTAACAAGCTCTCTGCACAGGAGCGTATGACCGAAAAGCTGATGATGGATATCGGAAAGATGATCTATACACGTTATGAGCAGGGAGAAGCCGTTGACGGTGAGACGGGAGTTATCTGCGAGGAGATCAGCCAGCACATGCTGGAGGCAGATCACTACAGAGATGCGATCGCTGCCAGTAAAGGGGAGAAGTTCTGCCCGGCCTGCCATAAGGCGGTGATGCGGGAGGCCAGCTTCTGTCCGTATTGCGGAGCGGCGTGTCCTACAGCGGAGCTGGAAGAGAAAGCTGCTGATGTGATCGAGCAGGCAGAGGAGGAGCTTGAAGAGGCTGCTGAGGCAGAGGTGACAGAAGTACCGGAGACAGAAGCGGAAGAAAACGCAGAAGCTACAGAAGCGGCAGCAGATCCGGAAGAGACAGTAGAAGCGTCAGAAGTAGTAGAAACAGAAGAAGCTACAGAAGTGGCAGCAAAAACCGCAGAAGCGTCAGAAACAGAAACATCAGGATCAGATCCGGAATTGGAAGAGGAAAGAACGGAAGTGGGATCTGCAGAAACAGAGGAGCCTGCGGCTGATCCGGAAAATACAGAAACAATAGAAGAAAAAACAGAATAACCATAAGCATATAAGGCAGGCTTTCCCCAGTGGGAGCCTGCCTGAGTATTATGTAGACCACAGAAATAAGGAGAGGGAATAATGTTGTGGAATTTACTGACGGCGGGAATCTTTGGTACAGACTATTATATAAAGAAGAAAATCAACACATCGGAAAAGAAAGATCTGAAGGAAAAGTGCCTGGGAGGCAGACTGATCGTAAGAAATTGCCATAATCATGGGATGATGCTTGGAATATTAAAAAACAAAGATAAAGAATTCCTGAGAGATCTTGCATCTATGGTGCTGGGCGGTGCGATCTGGGAGTATATACGTACTTCCGGAGAAAAAGGTACACGCATATCCAAGCTTGGGCTTTCCATGATCCTGGGCGGCGGTCTGAATAATTATACGGAACGTCGCAGAAAGGGATACGTCACGGATTATGTGAGACTGAATGTGGAAAATCCGAAGCTTAAGAAGGTCGTATTTAATATTTCGGATCTTTTCATATTTACAGGTGCGCTTCTCTGGGGCGGGAGCGAGATCTTTTCTGAAAAAGAAAAATAAATAAAAAAACAGAAGTGCCGGTGTTGGGCGCTTCTGTTTTTTTGATTTTGGATAAAATAAAAAAGAATGCAGGAAATGGGACTTGAACCCACACGATCTTGCGACCACAGGCACCTGAAGCCTGCGCGTCTGCCAATTCCGCCA
>OICZ01000129.1_pt1 | contig 43802 bp, 39 predicted proteins | sample 1581461 | NCBI WGS metagenome assembly OICZ01 (sample SAMEA3882548, study PRJEB24775) | human gut metagenome | biome: human-associated habitat; feature: intestine environment; material: feces | place: Netherlands | collected 2009/2010 | reverse complement strand
GCGCGCCAGATTGTGGCTCTGGAGGCCCAGGGTTCGAATCCCTGTATCCACCCTTCGCCCATTGGGCTATCGCCAAGCGGTAAGGCACAGCACTTTGACTGCTGCATTCGCTGGTTCGAATCCAGCTAGCCCAGTCCTTTTTATGGGGTATTAGCTCAGTCGGTAGAGCACTTGACTTTTAATCAAGTTGTCCGGGGTTCGAATCCCCGATGCCTCATTAGCGGAAAGCATTTGCTTTCCGTTATTTTTTTATCATCAGACAGGATGAAAATATGATTGAATATGCGGATATGGCGGAATTGGCAGACGCGCTGGTTTTAGGTACCAGTGGGCAACCGTGCAGGTTCAAGTCCTGTTATCCGCATCAGAAAAGAGAGAGACTTTCTGTAAATTTTGAATTTATGGAAGGTCTTTTTTATTATGGACACTTATGTAATATCCAGGACAGAAATGCTACAGATCATGAGCAATATGTCTGTAGCATTCTTACTATAGAAATTTTTATCTGAATCAATCTGTCATCTACATTGAATCAGAATAACCGCCTGATAAATGATCCTACAATTTCTCCCCTTCATTCACTTCCTCAATAAACACCTTCCCTTCCGCCTGCTGTTCTACAAAATGAAATCGAAGTACAGCCTGAGGCCAGTTGAGTGTGATGATGGCTTTTTTGTCCCGTGTCTTTCCTGCAGCCTGGATCTGATCTACAAGGTCTGCGAGGACTTCACGGGTGAGATATCCGCCTCGCCAGTGGAAGGTGAATTCGCGGCCTTTTTTTGCGGCCTGGAGGGCACGTTTGTATACGTCTTCCAATTTGGTGAAGGATAGCTTTTTCTCACGGTAATAAAAGTGGTTTCCATCCGGGCAGGGAGGTGCCGGAGCGATCAGTGGTTCATGGTCACGGAAGATGTTTTTGTCATCCAGATTAAAATAATCGTAACGGATACTGGTTGAGCCGTCTTCGTTTTTGCCCAGAGTATTATCGAAAGTGGCATCCAGATGATAGTACTGTCCGTTGATCCGGACGATGTTCCAGGTATGACGGTATTTGATCCCTTTTTCCGGATTGTTTCCGCAGATGGCGATAATACACCATACACCAAGGGCATCACAGAGGACCTTTACGGATTTGGCGATTCCCTCACAGACACCGACACCATGGCCCAGAGGCCCGATGATCTCGTGGGAATATGGCTTTTTCAGCTTGTCGTAGCGGATATTTTCGCAGATGAAGTCATGGACATATTTTTCCTTATCCCACTCGGAAAACTTCATGGCGGTGCGCACAAGCTTGTCTACGCGGGCTCCCAGGGCTTTCTGATGCTCCCGGATTTTATTTTTGTCGAAGATATATTCAGGGATCAGTATCAGATTTGGCGAGTCCTTGTAATAACGGTATTTAAACCCCACAGCCCAGAAAATCTCCGGGTGATCCAGACGAAGCTGGAAAAATACATCATAGAGCCAGTTTCCATCGGTGGTTGGTACCTGCGGGATCAGGAACTCGTCGGAAAGCTCCATAAGCCCGTGAAGCATTGCACGGTACACGTTTTGTTTATCTTTCGACATTTTGCCGTAGTAATATTCTTCAGTTTGTTTCATATATAAAAATACGGAGACTCCTTTCCGGAAAAATAGATTTCAATCAAAGATTATAGCATAAAAAAACATGCAGGACTATCAGAAAAGATACACCCTGCATGTTTTTGGTATTGAATATTTTAGATTGAAAATAACTGTGAGCCTGGATCAGCCGTTATACAGCTGATAATACCGGCCCTTCTGTGCAAGCAGCTCCTCGTGGGACCCACGCTCGATGATGTGTCCTTGCTCCAGGACCATGATGCAGTCACTGTTGCGTACTGTGGAAAGTCTGTGGGCGATCACGAAGGTTGTCCTGCCTTCCATCAGCTTATCCATACCATCCTGTACAAGCTTTTCGGTACGGGTATCAATGGAGCTGGTGGCCTCGTCCAGGATCAGGACGGGCGGGTCTGCAACGGCTGCACGGGCAATGGAGAGAAGCTGTCGCTGGCCCTGACTTAAGTTTGCACCGTTTCCGCGGAGAAGGGTATTATAACCCTGCGGAAGCCTGCGGATGAAACCGTCGGCGTTGGCAAGCTTTGCTGCTGCGATAACCTCCTCATCTGTGGCATCCAGCTTTCCGTAGCGGATATTTTCCATAACGGTTGCTGTGAACAGGTTGGTATCCTGAAGAACGATGCCCATGGAGCGTCTGAGATCATCTTTTTTGATCTTGGTGATGTTGATGCCGTCATAACGGATCTTACCCTTCTGAATGTCGTAAAAACGGTTCAGAAGATTGGTGATGGTGGTTTTTCCGGCGCCGGTAGATCCTACAAAAGCGATCTTCTGGCCCGGCTGTGCATACATGTTGATGTCATGGAGAACGATCTTGTTGGAATTATAACCAAAGTCTACATCCTCCAGGACCATATCACCCTTCAGCTCGATATAATCAGTGGTACCCTCAGCTTTGTGGAAATGCTTCCATGCCCAGCGGCCGGTACGTTTGTCGGATTCGGTAAGAACACCGTTTTCCTCTTTTGCATTGACGAGAGTAACGTAGCCTTCATCCACTTCCGGTTTTTCATCCAGAAGATCAAAGATACGTTTTGCACCTGCAAGAGCCATAACAATACTGTTGAACTGCTGGCTGACCTGGTTGATAGGCATGTTGAAGCTCTTATTGAAGGTCAGGAAGCTGGCAAGCCCGCCAAGTGTGAAGCTGCCGATGCCGTTGATAGCAAGGATACCGCCCACCATGGCGCAGATCACATAGCTGACATTTCCAAGCTGTGCGACCACAGGCATCAGGATGTTGGCAAAACGGTTTGCATTGTCTGCGCTGGTGAAAAGCTGGTCGTTCAGTTCATCGAATTTCCGGATGCTTTCGTCCTCATGGCAGAAGACCTTGACAACCTTCTGACCCTCCATCATCTCTTCGATATAACCATTGACAATACCAAGGTTGGTCTGCTGCTCCAGGAAATATTTTCCGCTTAAGCCTGCAAGCTTCCGGCTGGCAGTCATCATAATGGCAACCATAAGCAGGGTAACTACAGTAAGCGGAACATTCAGGATCAGCATACTTACAAGAACACTGACGATGGTGATCACACTGGAAAGCAGCTGCGGAAAGCTTTGGCTGATCATCTGGCGCAGGGTATCAATGTCGTTGGTGTAGATGGACATGATATCGCCGTGTGCATGAGTGTCAAAATATTTGATGGGAAGCGTTTCCATCGTTGCAAACATATCGTTTCGGAGGTTACGTAAGGTTCCCTGGGAAACATTGATCATGATACGGTTATAAGTATAGGTGGCAATAACACCAATGGCGTAAAAGCATGCCACACGTGCGATGGCTGCAGCCAGAGGCCCGAAATCCGGTGTATCTGCTGAGAGAAGCGGTGTGATATACTGGTCGATCAGGGTTTTCATGAACATGGTTCCCTGTACATTGGCAAGAACACTGACAAAAATGCAGATCACCACGATCACGATATGGATACTGTAGTTTTTAAAGATATAACGGGCAAGGCGTCCCAGAAGCTTTCCCGGCTGCTCCGGTGTTCCCATACCCCTTGGGCCAGGACCGCCCGGGCCTTTCATGTTCTGTTTTTTCAAGCCGGCTCACCTCCCTCGTCAAAATCACCGGCACCGCCGGTCTGTGAATGAAATACTTCCTGATAAATGGCGTTAGTCTTAAGAAGCTCCTCGTGGGTACCAAAACCGTTGATCTCACCGTTATCCATAACGATGATCCGGTCCGCGTTCTGGATGCTGGAAACACGCTGTGCGATGATCAGCTTGGTGGTATCCGGGATCTCCTCGGCAAAGGCACGGCGGATCCTTGCGTCTGTGGCAGTATCTACCGCACTGGTGGAGTCATCCAGGATCAGTATCTTCGGCTTCTTCAGAAGAGCGCGGGCAATACAGAGACGCTGCTTCTGGCCTCCGGAAACATTGGAGCCGCCCTGTTCAATGAAGGTATTGTATTTGTCAGGCATTTTTTCGATGAAATCATCGGCACAGGCAAGCTGGCATGCGCGGCGGCATTCCTCCTCAGTGGCATTTTTGTCACCCCATCGGAGGTTTTCCAGAATGGTTCCTGAGAAGAGTACATTCTTCTGAAGAACAACGGAAACCTGATTTCTGAGAGATTCCAGATGGTATTTACGGACATCAATGCCTCCTACGGAAACAGAACCATCCGTTACGTCATAAAGACGGCTGATCAGGTTGACAAGGCTGGATTTTGCACTTCCGGTACCGCCGATGATCCCTATGGTCTCGCCGGAGCGGATCGAGAGATTGATATCCTTCAGAACGGGTTCCTGACTGTCTTTCTTATAGCTGAAATTTACATGATCGAAGACGATACTTCCGTCCGGGACATCTGTTACTGGATCTTCCGGATCTGTGATGTCAGCAGTATCATTGATGACTTCCGTAACACGCTCTGCGCTGGCAATACTCATTGTTACCATAACAAAAACCATGGAAAGCATCATAAGGCTCATGAGAATGTTCATGCAGTAGGTGAGAAGGCTCATAAGCTCACCGGTAGTAAGGGCGCTGCCTACGATCATTTTGGCGCCGAGCCAGCTGATCCCCAGGATACAGGCATAAACGGTAAACTGCATCAGGGGCATGTTCATGACAACGATCTTCTCAGCACTTAAGAACATTTCGTATACTTTGTTGCAGGCTTTCTGGAATTTGCTGATCTCGTAGTCTTCGCGGACATAGGCCTTGACCACACGCACAGCGCCGATGTTTTCCTGGACACTTGCGTTCAGGTCGTCATATTTACGGAATACGGCCTGAAAATATACCGTTGCTTTTCTCATGATAAAGATCAGACAGCCTCCCAGGAAGATAACAGCGACAAGGTAGATGCTTGCAAGCTTTGCATTGATAAGAAATGCCATGACCATGGCACAGATCAGACTGGCCGGTGCACGGGTACACATACGAAGGATCATCTGATAGGCGTTCTGCAGGTTGGTCACATCAGTGGTAAGACGGGTGATCAGGCCGGCAGTGCTGTATTTGTCGATGTTGGAAAAAGAAAAGGTCTGGATGTTGGTGTACATGGCTTTTCGGAGGTTTCTGGCAAAGCCTGTGGAGGCCAGTGCTCCGTATTTTCCTCCCATGACGCCGGACCAGAGTCCGCACAGGGCAAGAGCTACCATAACTGCACCCATCCGATAGATATGGCCGATATTTCCGGCTTCCACACCCTTATCAATGATGGAAGCCATGGCCAGGGGGATCAGAGTCTCAAAGAGAACTTCCAGGATCATGAAAAAAGGCGTGAGAAACGATGCCTTTTTAAACTCCCTGACCTGGGCCAGAAGGGTTTTGAGCATAAAAAATCTCCTTTCTTTACTGTTCAAAAGACAGCACTACTGGAAAGAATTCCGGGCTGCTATAGAACAGATATATTGTTCAGCTACTATTATCGGGGAAATTATTTTTAATGTCAAGATAAACATGTGCGAAATGCTTGACACAACATCCTTTAAGCGGTATATTAAAAGTTAATATTCGCCTGTAGAACAGGGAAGGAATGGGATTCAGATCCCTTTAGAGGGTCTATATAGAGTTAAATTTTTGCAGGGAGGATTTTATATGGAGATCAGACAGTCAGCGGAGGATTATCTTGAATCAATTCTGGTTTTATCCAAAAAAGGAGGAGGAGTTCGTTCCATTGATATTGCGACCAGACTTGGTGTTTCCAAGCCAAGCGTCAGTCACGCAATGAAGCTTCTTCGTGAGGATGGTTATATTGCTATGGACCGTTACGGTACCGTGACACTTCTGGAGAAGGGGGCAGAAATCGCCAATCAGATTTATGAGCGTCACATTGTTCTTGCCAGGATGCTGGAGGGACTTGGGGTTCCGGCAGAGATCGCAATGGAGGATGCCTGCAAGATGGAGCACGACATCAGCCAGGAGAGCTTTGAGAAGATCAAGGCACATTATAATAACTTTATTAAGAAGGAAGAAAAAGCAGACTAAGAAACATGCAGACAGGCAGCCGGAAGGTAAAATACCAAACCGGCTGCCTGTTTTTTATTTATTTTCTTTTTCCGGCAGCTGTGCCAGGATGATGGCTGCAAACATGATGACACATCCAAGGAGCTCTTTTATGGAAAGCTTCTGATCTAGGAGCACCCAGCCTGCAAGCACGGAGATGCAGGATTCAAGAGAAAGGATCAGAGAAGCAACGGTGGGATTCACATTTTTCTGGCCTACGACCTGCAGGGTGTAGGCAACACCGCAGGACATTACACCAGCATACAGGATCGGCAGCCAGGCAGTGAGAATGGAAGAAATCTGCGGACGTTCCAGAATAAGTGCCGGGATCATGGACAGGATCCCGCAGACAAGAAACTGGATACAGGAAAGCTTTACACCGTCTGCCTTCGGGGAAAAATAGTCAATCACCAGAATGTGCAGGGAAAAGAGAAAAGCACATACCAGCACCAGAATATCTCCGAGGCCAATGGAAAATCCGTCTGTGATGCAGAGAAGATAAAGTCCGACCAGTGCCATGACAACGGCTGCCCATATAAAGGGACTGCATTTCTTTTTCAGGAAAATTCCGATGATCGGGACGATGACAATGTAACAGGCGGTGATGAAGCCGGCTTTTCCTACTGTTGTGTACTGGATACCAAACTGCTGGAAGCTGCTGGCAGCAAAAAGAGCAAATCCGCAGGCAATGCCGCCCAGCCACAGGTCACGGCTGTTATATGGCGTGTGGGATACAGCTTTTTCTGAAGGTGCTGATGAGGATTCCGGTATTGCGGAGTCTGTGGCAGCAGAGGATTTATTTCCGGAACGGTTCAGGATAAAGAGCACCGGAACCAGGACAGCGGCGCCGATCAGGGAACGGACGCCGTTGAAGGTGAAGGGGCCAACATATTCCATGCCCACACTCTGGGCAACAAAGGCGATTCCCCAGATCGTTGCGGCCAGAAGCAGACAGAGAGAATTTTTCAGAGGCATTTTCTGTGAGTTCATGATAAAAAATCCTTTCGTTTATTAGGTATTATGTGATCAAAGCAGTATATAACAAAAGACCCCGGGGAACTTATATAGCTTCCCGGGGCATTCTTATGATCTGTCGGAACAATGTCCAACAAAATTAGTTCTGATTCTGGTTATTCTTAACTTCTGCAAGCTTCATGGCACGAACCTTCAGCGGCAGACCGAACAGAGTGATGAATCCGTCTGCATCATGATGATCATACATATCACCGGTTGTGAAGGAAGCAAGAGACTCATTGTAAAGGCTGTACGGAGAGGTTGTACCATTCTTGATGATGTTTCCTTTGTAAAGCTTGAATTTAACCTCACCGGTAACATATTTCTGAGTGGACTCAACAAATGCCTGGATAGCCTCACGGAGAGGTGTGTACCATTTTCCTTCGTAAACAACCTGTGCAAACTGGCTGCCAAGCTTTTTCTTGGCTTCCATTGTCTCACGGTCAAGGATCAGCTCCTCAAGCTGGTCATGTGCTGCCATCAGGATCGTTCCGCCAGGAGTTTCATAAACGCCACGGGATTTCATACCAACAACACGGTTCTCAACAATATCAACGATACCGATGCCGTTCTCACCGCCAAGCTTGTTCAGCTCTGTGATGATCTCGGAAACCTTCATTGCTTTTCCGTTGAGTGTTTTCGGAACACCCTGCTCGAATGTCATGGTGATCTCAGTTTCTTTATCCGGAGCCTTCTCAGGTGTTACACTTAATACAAGCATGTCATCATAGTTCGGAGCCTGGGATGGATCCTCAAGCTCAAGTCCCTCATGGCTGATGTGCCAGAGGTTTCGGTCACGGCTGTAGCTGTGGCTTGCATCAAATGGAAGAGTGATGCCATGAGCCTTACAGAACTCGATCTCATCTTCACGGGACTGCATGGTCCACAGATCTGTCATACGCCATGGAGCAATGATCTTGATGTCCGGAGCGAGAGCCTTGATGCCAAGCTCGAAACGGATCTGGTCATTTCCTTTACCGGTAGCACCATGGCAGATAGCAACGGCACCCTCTTTACGTGCGATCTCAACCAGCTTCTTGGCAATGACCGGACGAGCCATGGAAGTTCCGAGAAGATAGGAATGCTCGTATACAGCACCAGCCTCTACACACGGCATGATGAAATCATCGCAGAACTCATCGACGATATCCTCGATATATAATTTGGAAGCACCGGACATTTTTGCTCTCTCTTCAAGACCGTCCAGCTCGTTTCCCTGTCCGCAGTTTACACAGCAGCAGACAACGTCATAATCAAAGGTTTCTTTCAGCCACGGGATAAGGGCTGTGGTATCAAGACCACCGGAATACGCTAAAACAACTTTTTCTTTCATAATATATGTCCTCCTGGGATTTTTTTGATTTTGTATCGCTCCGGACATTTCCGGGACGGTGAATTTTTTTACGTTATCTGGAAAAAAATTATGCTGTTTTATAACTTTACCAGAGTGAATAAATATTCATGTACAACAAAACAAAATTTTCGGCTGTCCTGTCGACATGGCTTAATATACACCAGATTTTATAAATATGCAAGAGATAATTTGAAAAATATGAAAAAAAATTTGCATAAAAATACATCTAAAAGTAGGCGGTATTATGAGAAAATACAGGAAAAACAGAAAAGACCGTGAAAAATCAAAGAAAATGACTATTGCATAATATGCAGAGAAGATGTATAATCTATCCATTGATAAGATGGACATATGAGCTGGCAGTACAGACAGGTTTAAGATGTCCGTCTGACCTGTGCAGAAGATTCAGATATCAGAAGACATAAAAAAGAGGCATAAATAAGAATAGCAAGCGCTTCTGCAGGGTGTATTAAGCCGTAGGAAAACGGCAGAGGAGGAATGTGAAAGATGATTAAAGCAGGAATTATCGGTGCGACAGGATACGCAGGAAATGAGATCGTAAGACTTCTTCTTGGACACAAGGACGTTGAGATCAAATGGTTCGGCTCCCGAAGCTACATAGATCAGCAGTATGCAGATATTTATCAGAATTTTTTCAGGCTGGTGGATGCCAAATGTATGGATGACAACATGGCTGCACTTGCAGATGAGGTGGATGTGATCTTTACCGCAACACCACAGGGCCTTTGTGCATCCCTTATTAATGAAGAAATCCTTTCCAAATGTAAGGTGATCGACTTAAGCGCAGATTTCCGTATTAAAGATGTGAAAAAATATGAGAAGTGGTACGGGATCGAGCATAAGGCTCCGCAGTTTATCGAGGAAGCTGTTTATGGCCTCTGCGAGATCAACCGTGAGGATATTAAGAATGCAAGGCTGATCGCCAACCCGGGATGCTATCCGACATGCTCCACACTGTCTATTTATCCGCTGTTAAAGGAAGGCCTCATTGATCCGAATACCATTATCATTGATGCCAAGTCCGGAACCTCCGGAGCAGGAAGAGGAGCCAAGGTTCCGAATCTCTACTGTGAGGTAAACGAGAGCATCAAAGCTTACGGTGTTGCCACACACAGACATACACCGGAGATCGAGGATCAGCTTGGATATGCATGCGGACAGGAAGTGATGATCAACTTTACCCCGCATCTTGTTCCGATGAACCGTGGAATCCTGGTAACAGCATATGCCTCCCTGACCAAGGATGTTACCTACGAGGAAGTAAAAGCAGCCTATGACAAATATTATAAAGACGAGTTCTTTGTACGTGTCCTGAACAAGGATGTATGCCCGCAGACAAGAAATGTAGAAGGCAGCAATTTTGTGGACGTGAACTTCAAGATCGATCCGAGAACAAAGAGAATCATCATGATGGGCGCTATCGACAACCTGGTAAAGGGTGCAGCAGGACAGGCTGTTCAGAACATGAACCTGATGTTTGGATTTGACGAGAACGAAGGACTGAAACAGATTCCGATGTGTCCGTAAAACAGGCAGATCACAAATAAAATATGGGGGATGCCGAAGGACTTTAAACGAATGAACTGCGATATTCGATCTGGCATCACCATTGAGAGGAGATATATAATATGAAGATCATCGACGGCGGCGTTACAGCCGCAAAAGGTTTTAAGGCAGCGTCAACTGCAGCAGAGATCAAATATAAAGGCCGTACCGATATGGCCATGGTATTCAGTGAGGTTCCCTGTGTGGCTGCAGGAACCTTCACGACCAATGTGGTAAAAGCAGCTCCTGTAAGATGGGATCAGGACATTGTATACAATCACCCGGGTGCAAGAGCTGTGATCTGCAACAGCGGAATCGCCAACGCATGTACCGGTGAGGAAGGATTCGGCTATTGCAGGGAAACCGCCAAGGCAGCATCCGAAAGCCTTGGGATCCCGGAAGACAGCGTACTGGTAGCATCCACCGGTGTCATTGGAATGCAGCTTCCGATCGACCGTATCGCAAACGGAGTAAAAGCTATGGCACCGAAGCTTGAGGGAAGCCGCGAGGCAGGCCTTGAGGCAGCAAAAGCCATCATGACAACAGATACCGAGAAGAAAGAGGCAGCGGTAGAAATCGAGATCGGTGGAAAAACCGTAACGGTAGGCGGTATGTGCAAGGGCTCCGGAATGATCCACCCCAATATGTGCACGATGCTTGGATTTATCACTAGTGATGTGGATATCTCCAAGGAACTTCTTCAGGAAGCACTCAGCGAGGATATCAAGGACACCTACAACATGGTATCCGTTGACGGAGATACCTCCACAAACGATACTGTCCTCCTCCTTGCAAACGGCCAGGCCGGCAATCCGAAGATCACAGAGAAAAACGCAGATTATGAAGAGTTCAAAAAAGCTCTTAACTACGTAAACACAACCCTTGCCAAAAAGATCGCAGGTGACGGAGAAGGCGCAACTGCACTCTTCGAGGTCAAGGTCATCGGCGCAGCCACCAAGGCAGAAGCCGTAACCTTAAGTAAATCCGTAGTAACCTCTTCCTTAACAAAGGCAGCCATTTACGGTCACGACGCAAACTGGGGAAGAATCCTCTGCGCCCTCGGCTACTCCGGCGTCCAGTTCGATCCGGAAAAGGTAGATCTCTACTTTGAGAGCAAAGCAGGAAAGATCAAGATCATTGAAAATGGAGTTTCTACAGGCTACAGCGAAGAGGAAGCAACTAAGATCCTCTCAGAAGAGGCAGTGACAGCCATCGCGGATATGAAGATGGGAGATGCATCCGCAACTGCGTGGGGATGCGACCTCACCTATGATTACATAAAGATCAATGCGGATTATCGTTCTTGATGTAAGAGCTCTGTAGAATGTTTTTTATGGTGGATTTTAGTTGTAGTTTTGTTTCAGTTTGTAAGCTGAGAAAACCCTTAGGGGGAGCGAGCTCAAAGTTGCGAAGCCCGCACGCTCCCCCTAAGAACCCCCTCCGTTGGGCACGCTTGGCTGTGGCATGTAGAACTTCAGTCGCCGAAAACTGAGTGACGAAAGTGAGGAATCTCGGAGCGGGAACCTGGAAGTTGAGGCGTGTTGAACTTCAGTCGATGAAAACTGAGTGACGAACGTGAGAAACCTCAGAGCGGGAGCCCGGAAGTTATGTCGGGTTAGACGTCAGTCGCTGAAGGCAGACTGACGAGCTGTTCGCCTTCGGCGAAAGCGCGTCGGAAGCGGCTGTCTGCGACAGCCTGTCCGCAGCAGGCGCTTTGCCCGCAACGCGGGCAACAGCCCGTTCCCCGTGGCCGGAGGGGAGGAGCGCGAGGAGGGGAAACGGCCTTCGGAACTCCGAGTGCCTCCCCTCCTCGCAAATCCACAGCTGTCAGCTGAGACAAAATTATAATAAAAAAGAAATCCCTCCAACATACAACAACAAAACCTTTTTCAATCCATATCATTTTTCAAAAAAAGGAGACACCCACATGGTAAATCAGAAATATCTTGACAAAGCAGAGGTTCTCATAGAAGCCCTGCCATACATCCAGCGGTTCAACCGCAAGATCGTAGTCATCAAATACGGCGGAAGCGCCATGCTTGATGAAGAATTAAAGCGTAACGTCATCAAGGACGCAGTCCTTCTGAAATTAGTCGGTTTCAAACCGATCATTGTTCACGGCGGCGGCAAGGAAATCAGTCGCTGGGTCGGTAAAGTCGGCATGGAGCCGCATTTTGTAAACGGTCTCCGTGTAACGGACAAAGACACTATGGAGATCGCAGAGATGGTTCTTGCAAAAGTAAACAAGGAGCTTGTTACTCTGGTAGAATCTCTCGGCGTACAGGCTGTAGGTGTCAGCGGTAAGGACGGCGGTCTTCTCCAGTGCAAAAAGAAGCTTTCCAAAGGCGAAGACATCGGCTACGTAGGTGAAGTTACAAAGGTTAATCCGAAGATCCTTCATGACCTTCTGGAAAGAGATTTCCTTCCGATCGTATTCCCGATCGGCTTTGACGAAAATTTTGATTCCTACAATATCAATGCGGACGATGCAGCCTGCGCCATTGCAGAGGCAGTTGAGGCAGAGAAGCTTGCCTTCCTGTCCGATATTGAGGGCGTTTACAGGGATGCAGATGATCCCTCCACTCTGATCTCCGAGCTTCGTGTAGATGAGGCTGAGAATCTGATCTCAGATGGTACTGTGGGCGGCGGTATGATCCCGAAGCTGAAAAACTGTATCGACGCTATCGAGCATGGTGTAAACAGAGTCCATATCCTGGATGGAAGGATCCCGCACAGCTTACTGCTTGAGATCTTTACAAACAAAGGTATTGGTACTGCAATTTTAAAAGATGATGGGGAGAAATATTACAATGAGCATGAATGAACAGATGGAAGAATCTGAAGCCAGTATTCTTCATACATATAACCGTTTTCCGGTAGTTTTTGAAAAAGGCGAGGGTTGTTACCTCTATGATTCCGAAGGAAAGGAATATCTGGATTTTGCGGCAGGTATCGCAGTAAATGCCCTGGGCTATCATTATCCGGGCTATGACGAAGCACTGAAATCCCAGATCGACAAGCTGATGCATATTTCCAACCTGTACTACAATGAGCCGATCATTGAGGCAGGTGCCAAACTTGTACAGGCAAGCCATATGGAAAAGGCCTTCTTCACAAACAGTGGTACAGAGGCCATTGAGGGTGCTCTGAAGGCTGCCAAGAAATATGCCTACGAAAGAGATGGCCATGCAGACCATGAGATCATTGCCATGAACCATTCCTTCCACGGCCGCAGCATCGGCGCTCTTTCCGTGACAGGCAATGCACATTACAGAGAACCCTTTGAGCCTCTGATGGGTGGGGTGAAATTTGCAGATTTCAATGATCTTGAGAGTGTAAAGGCTCAGATCACAGATAAGACCTGTGCCATCATCACCGAGACCGTACAGGGAGAAGGAGGTATTTATCCGGCTACAAAAGAGTTTCTGGAAGGCTTACGTAAGCTTTGTGATGAGAAGGATATCATTCTGATCCTGGACGAGATCCAGTGCGGTATGGGACGTACCGGACATTATTTTGCATGGCAGGCATATGGAGTACAGCCGGATATCATGACCTGTGCCAAAGCACTTGGCTGTGGAGTTCCGGTAGGTGCTTTTGTGCTGAACAAAAAAGCAGCTGCAGCTTCCCTGAAGCCAGGCGACCACGGAACCACTTACGGTGGAAATCCCTTCGTATGTGCAGCAGTCAGCAAGGTATTTGACATTTTTGAAAAAGATCAGATCCTTTCCCATGTGCAGGGACTTACTCCGTATTTTGAGGAGAAGCTGGACGAACTGGTTGCAAAGCATGACTGTGCGGAAACAAGAAGAGGCAAAGGCTTCATGCAGGGTATCGTGATCAAGGGACGTCCGGTAGGAGACGTGGTGAAAAAAGCTCTTGCAAAGGGTCTTCTGGTGATCTCAGCAGGAAGTGATGTTCTCCGCCTTGTTCCTCCTCTTGTGATCACAAAAGAGGATATCGACAAGATGGCAGAGATCCTTGACGAGTGTATGGAATAATAAAAAAATAACAGATACAAAAGCAGCAGTATTTTCCGGAAAGGGTAGTGTGCCGATGGAGAATACGGCTGCTTTTTTTCAGAGAGACAATGTATATAAATTATATAACAGATATAGAAAACAGTATCCGAAAATCTGGTCGTGTGTTTGAAAACAAACAAAAACTACTATGATACACCGGCAAAATGCACAAAAAAGCGCGAAGGTTTGAGTATAAATTGCACATCTACACAGTTGATTTTAGAACGCCATATGTTATAATTTCACTGGTAAAAAAATTTATGTGAGGGGTGAAAATTTTGAAAAAATTATTAACCGTCATGTGTACTTTTCTGACAGTATTTCTGGCATGTCCTGTGGGTGTATGGGCAGCCGGAAACGGTGGGACAGGATCTGGTGTGCCGGTGTGGCTTTGTATCCCTTTTGCGGGTCTTCTTCTGTGTGTTGCAGTGATGCCGTTGATAAAGGGTGAGTGGTGGGAGTCACATCAGCCCGTTGTAGTTGCATTCTGGATCGTTCTTATGATCATTCCGTTTGCAGTTGTTTACGGTGCCGGAAAAACTGCGGAAACAGTACTGGAGTGCGTGATCAATGACTATCTTACATTTATCATCCTGTTATTCGGACTGTTCTGTGTATCCGGTAACATTACAGTTGAGGGTGATTTTGCGGGCTCACCAAGAGTAAATGTAGGACTTCTTGCACTGGGAACCCTGCTTTCCAGCTGCATCGGAACTACCGGAGCCAGCATGCTGATGGTCCGTCCGGTGATCAAAATGAATTCCTGGAGAAAAAGAAAAGGTCATATTATGATCTTTTTCATCTTTATGGTATCCAACATGGGTGGCTGCCTGACACCGATCGGTGATCCGCCGCTTCTGATGGGCTTCATGCGAGGAGTTCCGTTCTTCTGGAGTCTTCATCTTTTTCCGGTACTGATCCTTAATATGGTGATTCTTCTGTTTGTGTTCTATCATCTGGATATGCGCTCTTACAAGAAGGATATCGCAGAGGGACGTAAACCGGATATCAGCAAACCGGGTACCGAGTTTAAGATCGAGGGTCTTCATAATATCATCTTCCTTGTGATGATCGTTGTGGGTGTTATCTTAAGCGGAATGCTTCCAGGTATGCCTGTATTCCAGGATGCAGCCGGAAATGTAAAGGGGATTCATATTTTCGGTGAGGTTACTTTAAGTTTCCCGTCGATCATTGAGATCGTCCTGATCCTGGCAGCTGCATTTTTGTCCTTTAAGACAACGGATAAGAGGATCCGTGTGCGGAACCATTTTACCTGGGGGGCGATCAAGGAGGTTGCAGTACTTTTCATCGGTATTTTTATCACCATGCAGCCGGCCCTGATGCTTCTGAAAGCAGTAGGACCGAATCTTGGTATCACCGAGCCGTACCAGATGTTCTGGGCGACCGGAGCTTTGTCCAGCTTCCTGGATAATACGCCGACCTATCTGGTATTTCTGACAACAGCAGGAACTCTTGGATTTACAAACGGAATCGCAACAACGCTGGGAACGGTTCCTGTAAAGCTGCTTTCTGCGATTTCCTGCGGTGCTGTATTTATGGGCGCCAATACATATATCGGCAATGCTCCGAACTTTATGGTCAAGACACTTTCTGACGAAAATGGTATCAACATGCCGTCCTTCTTCGGATATATGGCATGGTCCATTTGTTTCCTGGTACCGGTGTTCATCATCGATATGCTGGTATTCTTTTTATAAGGGAGGAGGATCAATATGCAGGATAATAACATTCGAGAGAAATGCAGAGAGCTTGCCACCAGACTTTATGAACTGGATGGCGAGGTTTATGAAAGCGTAGGATCTTCCCTTGGACGTACCTTCACCGGTGACAGAGAAGGCACTATCCGGAACTTAAGTGCTCTGATGTATACCAAACCGGACGGACATCTTCTTCGAAGCGAGATGGCACTGATCAGCAACATGGCCAGGACCATCAAGGATAAAGAAGAAAAAAGCCGTCTCATGAAGAAATATGATGAGATCTTTCAGGAGATCCTGACGCTGCCGGAGACTTTTGTTGCTACGGATATCATGGATAAGGAACGTGTGGCGCTGAATCATATGATCAAGCACAGGGAAAAAATCTCTGAGAATGACCATCTGGTCATCTGCATCAGCCGTACACAGGGAAGTGCCGGCAATGATATCGGTTTCGGACTGGCAGACAAGCTTCGGATCAACTATTATGATGTGGAGATCTTTGATCAGGTATTAAGGCGTCTTGAGGCGGAAAAGGGCGCGGTCAACGATGCGGAATATTTTGCGGATTTCAATAAATATGAGAAGAAGCATAAATTTGATCCCAAGGGCTGGTTCCGGGAATTCAACCGTTACCATGGTCTTCCGAAACAGGATGCGGTATTCTTTAACATGAGTGACCTGATCTGCGATCTGGCCTCAAAAGAGGACTGCATCATTATGGGAAGGTGTGCGGATGCGATCCTCAAGAACAATCACATTCCGCATATCAGTCTGTTTATCACAGCTCCTTTTGCTATCCGTGTGCAGCATGTTATGGATGTACGGAAGATGAATATGAAGCAGGCAGTCCGTTTCCTGAAGAAGATGGACAGCCAGCACAGACGGTATTACAATTTTTACGGCGGAGCTCAGTGGGGCAAGCCGGATAACTACGATCTTTGTATCAACAGTGCAAGCTACGGAATCAATGAAACGGAGAATCTGATCCTGAAGCTTTTGAATGATCAGATCCACTAAGAGATAAAAATATGAGCAGCACGGAAGAAAGAAAAAGTTCCGGAAGGGGTTTTTAGCTTAACAGGCTGCAAACAGAAAAAGAATCAGAACAGAGTTCTTGCATTCTGAGGTAACCTTCTGCCAGACAGAAATACCTCAGAATGCAGGAACTTTTTTTATATTTTGTTTATAAAAACTTAATCTTGATTAACTTTTTTCATTTAGGGGATTGACATTCGAAAAAACTTAGTATAAACTAACCTATGAGTTAGGTCTAACTAATTAGACTGAGTTAATTAATAGAAAGAAACGGAGGGATTCCATGCAGCCGATTTTATTTTTACAGTCAGGTGATACTGGCACGATCAAGCGTATTTCCGGAGCGGAGGATACAAGAAGATTTCTTGCAGGCCTTGGTTTTGTTGAGAATGCGGAAGTGACAGTTATTTCTCAGTTTGACGGCAATCTGATCGTAAATGTCAAGGATTCCAGAGTAGCAGTCAATAAGGAAATGGCCAGACACATTATGGTGTGACCGGACTGCGAGGCAGTGACCGGTAGTGGATTTGCCCCAAACTGCGGAAGGCGCAGTTGAGGATAGATTAGGAATTGGAATATGAACAGGGAGGAAAAGAGAAATGACTTTACGTGATGCAGCAGTAGGTTCTACAGTAGTTGTTTCCAAGATCACCGGCGACCCGGCTTACAAGCGCCGTATCATGGATATGGGAATCACAAAAGGCAGCGAGGTTTATATCCGAAAGGTAGCTCCTCTTGGAGATCCGGTTGAGATCACCATCAGAGGTTATGAGCTTTCCCTGCGTAAGCATGACGCAGCATGTGTGGAAGTAAAGTAAATAAGCTTCGAAAAATGACAGAGCGTCAGGCTCTGACCTGAAAAAAGGAGGATGCAAAATGTCTGTAACAATAGCTCTTGCCGGAAACCCGAACTGTGGTAAGACTACAATGTTCAATGCTCTTACAGGCGCAAACCAGTACGTTGGTAACTGGCCAGGTGTTACTGTAGAGAAAAAAGAGGGTAAGCTGAAAAACCAGAAGGATGTAACGGTAACAGACCTTCCGGGTATCTATTCACTTTCCCCGTATACACTTGAGGAGGTTGTCAGCCGTGATTATCTTCTGAAAGAGAAACCGGATGTGATCATCGATCTTGTGGATGCAACAAACATCGAGAGAAACCTGTATCTTGCAACCCAGCTTCTTGAGATCGGTATCCCGGTTGTTATCGCTCTTAATATGGTGGATCTTCTGAAAAAGAACAACATCCATATCAATGTAAAAGGCTTAAGCTCCGCGCTTGGATGCCCGATCGTTGAGACCTCTGCTCTTAAAGGAACAGGCCTTAAAGAGGTTGTTGATGAGGCAATCAAATGTGCGAACCAGCACAGAGTACCATCGAAGCAGATGGAATTTCCGAAAGCAGTAGAAAAAGCTGTAAATGAGATCGAGGGATTTGTTCCTGCAAACATCGCTGAGGAGAACAAGAGATGGTATGCAGTAAAGCTTCTTGAGAGAGACAGCAAGGTAAAAGAAGGTCTGAACCTTCCGGCTTCTGCACAGTCCAGGATCGAGGAGATTGCTTCTGGCCTTGAGAAGGCAGAGGATGATGATACAGAGAGTATCGTAACGGATGGAAGATATCAGTACATCCAGAAGGTTGTTTCTGCAAACGTTAAGAGAAGCGGAAATAAGATGACAGTTTCCGATAAGATCGACCGTATCGTAACAAACCGTATTCTCGGTCTTCCGATCTTTATCCTTACCATGTTTATCGTTTATTATGTATCGGTAACAACAGTTGGTACCATGGTAACAGACTGGACGAACGACAGCTTTGTGGGAACCATCCAGGGTGTTGTATCGGATGGACTCGGCAATGCCGGCGTTGCGGATTGGCTGGTAAGCCTTGTATCAGATGGTATCATCGGTGGTCTTGGTGCAGTGCTTGGATTCGTTCCGCAGATGGCAATCCTGTTCCTGTTCCTTTCCATCCTTGAGGACTGCGGTTACATGGTTCGTATCGCATTCGTCATGGACCGTGTATTCCGTCATTTCGGACTTTCCGGAAAGAGTTTTATCCCGCTTCTTATCTCCTCCGGCTGTGGAATCCCTGGAATCATGGCTTCCAAAACAATCGAGGCAGATAATGACCGTCGTCTGACGATCATGACAGCAACATTTATTCCATGTGGTGCCAAGCTTCCTGTTATCGCTCTTATGGGCGGTATCATGACTGCTTATGCAACCGGTGACTACGTAGCTGCTGGTTTCATCACACCACTGATGTACTTTATCGGTGTTGTAGCAGTTCTTGTATCTGCTATCATCCTGAAGAAAACAAAACCTTTCTCCGGCAAACCTGCTCCGTTCGTAATGGAGCTTCCACAGTATCACATTCCGTCTGCAAAGACAGTTCTGCTTCACGTTTGGGAGAGACTGAAAGGCTTCATCATCAAAGCCGGTACCATTCTTTTCCTTGCAACCGTTATCATGTGGATCCTTTCCAGCATCGGAAATACAGGAAGCGGAATCGGATTTGTTGAGGACAGCAACGACAGTATCATGGCTATCCTTGGCGGTATCCTTGCTCCGATCTTTGCTCCTCTTGGATTTGGCAAATGGCAGCCGGTTGCAGCCTCCATCTCCGGATTCTCCGCAAAAGAGTCCATCGTAAGTACAATGGGTGTTCTTGCAAACGTAGCTGGTGATGATGCAGAGGATACCATGATCGTTGGTGCAGCGATCAAAGCATGGTTCCCGACAGCAGTAGCAGCATTTTCTTTCCTGCTGTTCAACCTGCTTGACTCTCCGTGCCTTGCAGCTATTTCTACAATGGCACATGAGATGCAGTCCAGAAAATGGTTCTGGTTTGCAATTCTCTTCCAGAACATTTTTGCTTATGTTGTAACACTTTGTGTATACCAGATCGGTCTTGTTGTCACAGGTGCCGGTTCCTTCGGAATTGGAACGATCGTAGCGCTGATCCTTGCAGCGATCCTGCTCTTCCTTCTGTTCAGACCAGATCCGTACAAGAACCAGAACGATGTTACAAAGAGATCTGTACAGGCAGCAGAGTAATTGAAAACCGGTCATACAGTAACGATCCGGTACATATGATAGCTTTGAAATGATGCTGTAAGGACAGCTGAAATGATAAGAAATGCAGGAGACCGGGGATGTAAATACCTGGTCTTCTGTGCTATAATAAGCCTGAAGAAATATGGAAGTTTTTTTACAAAAGTATTATCAGAGGCTGGCAGCAGTTCACAGGCTGTACAGCGAAAGAAAGGGTGACAGATATGAGTATGATAGCGGATATTATTGTACTGGCACTGGTGATCGCATATGGCGTATTTGTGGTCAGTTATCTCTATTCAAGAAAGAAACAGGGGCTCAGCTGTGTCGGCTGTGCCGGTAACACACGTACAGGTGGCTGTGGCGGCAGCTGCTCCGGTCATTGTTCCGGCTGCTCCGGCTGCAGTGGAATGCATAAGTAACCAGGAGGGAAAGAAATCATGGCAAATGCAATTGTTGTCATCGTTGTTATCATCATTATGCTGTTTGCCGGAAAAGGCGCATATAAACATCTGAAGGGCGAAGGTGCCTGCTGCGGAGGCGGCAGCAAGCCGGAGATCCCGAAGAAGAAGCTGGATGGAACCAAGCTGGGTGAGAAAACCATGAAGATCACAGGCATGCACTGTGAGAACTGTGTGGCCAGCGTCACAAGAGCGATCAACCGCATTGACGGTGCGGCAGCAAAAGTAAGCCTGAAAAAAGGTGAGGCAGTGGTTTCCTACGACAGAGAGATCTCCAACGAAGAGCTTAAGAAGGTAGTGGAAGACAGAGGATATCACGTAGTTTCTATCCAGTAAAGCTTTATCATAAGAATAACTTTGCCGCGGCTTCTGAGCCGGCAGATCAGAGAAAAGACTTCTCGGCGAAATGCTTAAAAATATTTCGCCTGGGGGCCTTTTTTTGTATAAAAAGTCAGAGTTGCAATTGACTCACTAATGTACACCATTGTATAATAAAAACAGAAAAATTCAGACGGAACGAAATATTTTCTTTCTATCCGGATGAGGCATTAAAACAAAATACAGCAGGAAACAGACTTTGACGGCAAGGAATATCCGAGCAGGAATCGTTGTTCATCCGGCACAGCTTAACCGAATCAGCTGCGAAGCCGTTATTCGGTTATGAACAAGCAGCAAATGCGGATCGCGAATATCCGTTTGACTTTGTTTTGTGAGCGGAATACGGGACTCTTTCACCTTGTGCGTGAAAGAGCTTTTTTTATGAAAAATACCTGCGGGAGCGGACAGAATGAATTAGGGAGGATTTTATGCTGAAGGTAGCAGTATACGGAAAGGGCGGTATCGGAAAGTCTACAGTGACGTCCAACCTGGCGGCGGCTTTTGCAGCCATGGGGAAGAGAGTGATCCAGATCGGTTGTGATCCCAAGGCGGATTCCACCATCAATCTTCTTGGGGGAGAACCTCTGCGGCCGGTAATGAATTATATGCGGGAAGAGGATGAGGAGCCGGAAAAGCTGGAGGATATTTCAAAGGAGGGTTTTGGTGGAGTCCTCTGCATTGAGACCGGCGGCCCCACGCCGGGACTTGGCTGTGCAGGCAGAGGTATCATCGCAACCTTTCAGCTTCTGGAGGATCTGAAGCTTTTTGAGACCTGGAAGCCGGATGTAGTGCTTTACGATGTTCTTGGAGATGTAGTATGCGGCGGTTTTGCGGCACCGATCCGGGAGGGCTATGCGGAAAAAGTACTCATTGTCACATCCGGAGAGAAAATGGCACTCTATGCAGCCAATAATATTTCCAGTGCTGTGCGGAATTTTGAGGATCGAAGCTATGCGAGGATCTTCGGGATCGTGCTGAATCACAGGAATGTGGAGAATGAAACGGAAAAAGTAAATGCTTTTGCAGAAAAAAATAATATTCCGGTCGTGGGTGAGATCCCGAGAAGTGACGAGATCATCCGATGGGAGGATCAGGGCAAAACGGTGATCGAGGGAGATGAGAATTCTGAGATCAGTGAGAAATTTTTTGCACTGGCCAGGAAGCTATTGGAAAGTGAAGAAACGGAGAAGGAGGATATATGAAAAAGGAAGCATATTTTGCAACTGCAGAAGAACTGGCCCGGGGCGGGCTGGAAACGATCCCTCCGCAGATGATCTCCGGGAAGCATCTGATCTATAGCTCTCCGGCAACTCTGGCATTTAACTCTCCGGGAGCGGAGGGCTTTGGCGTAAAGCGGGCCGGGCTTGCAGTGCCGGATTCCATTATGCTGATCGTGGCACCGGGATGCTGCGGAAGAAATACTTCTCTTATCAGCTCCATGCCGGAGTACAATGATCGATTTTTTTATCTGATGATGGACGAGACGGATATTGTTACAGGCCGTCACCTGAAAAAGATCCCGAAAGCGGTAAAAGAGATCTGCGACTGCTGTGAGAAGAAGCCGTCTGTGGTGATGATCTGTATCACCTGTGTGGATGCACTTCTGGGAACGGATATGGAACGTGTCTGCCGGAAGGCAGAGGAAAAGGTGGATATTCCGGTGCGTCCCTGTTACATGTACGCACTGACACGTGAGGGCAGAAAGCCGCCTATGGTCCATGTGCGCCAGTCCTTATACTCCCTCCTTGAGCCACAGAAGAAAAAGGGAAATGTGGTCAATCTTCTGGGATTTTTTTCGCCGCTGGTTGATGACTGCGAGATGTATGAGCTGCTGCAGCAGGCAGGCGTAAAGACCATCCATGAGATCTCAAGATGTAAGGATTATGAAGAATATCAGACCATGTCACAGGCCAATTTTAATCTGGTGCTTCATCCGGAAGCAAGGTTTGCAGCGGAGGATTTTCATGACCGGCTGAAGATTCCTTTTATTGAGCTTCGGAGGCTCTACCAGACAGATAAGATCGAAAATCAGTATCGTGCCTTGGGACAGGTTCTTGGAGTCTCTTTTGATCAGGAAGTGTATAAAAAAGCAGCAGAAGAGGCTGTGGAGCGATTCCGGGAGGTCTGTCCGGATGCGTCCTTTGCTGTAGGGGAGTGCATGAACGGAGATTCCTTTGAGCTGGCCCTTGCCCTGGTGCGGTATGGTTTCCGGGTGCCGGAGATCTACGGAACTATCACAGCCGAGAATTTTGTATACATACGGCATCTTGCGGAATTGAGTCCGGATACAAAGGTTTTTTCCAATATGGAACCCACCATGCTGTATTACGATCCGTCCGGGAGCGGAGTGAACCTTACCATAGGAAAGGATGCAGGATATTATCACCGGGATCAGCCAAATGCCGTGTGGAATCAGGACCGGCAGCCCTATGGCTATGCAGGGGTACGCAGGCTGTTTGAGACACTGACAGAGAAAGTTTTGCAGAAGGGAGAAAAGGTATGAGAGGACTTCGGAAATATCTGACACCCTTTGCACCGGATCAGTCCGGAGCTGTGTCAGTGCTGTATGAGCTTGGCGGGATCATCGTGATCTGTGATGCAGGAGGATGTGCGGGAAATGTCTGCGGCTTTGATGAACCAAGATGGTTTGAACAGAAAAGCGCGGTATTCAGCGCAGGACTTCGGGATATGGATGCCATCCTGGGACGGGATGACCGCCTGGTTGCCAAGCTTGTGGATGTAGCAGAAAAGGTGGAGGCAGGCTTTGCAGCCATTATCGGAACACCGGTACCTGCTGTGATCGGAACGGATCATCAGGCACTGCGGCGGATGTGCGAGAAGAAAACAGATCTTCCGGTGCTTGCAGTAAATACCAACGGAATGGAGCTTTATGATGCGGGAGAGCGGAAGGCTTATCTGGAGCTTTTTAAAGCCTTTGCCCGGGAAAAGCAGCCTGTGGAGGCTGGTAAGACAGGAGTTCTCGGAATGACACCTCAGGATGTCAGTGACCTGAAAGCAGCAGACAAGATCCGTGAAAAATTCCGTACCAGAGGACAGAGAGCAGTCTGCTATGGAATGGGAGACGGGCTTGATGAGGTAAAAAAAGCCTCCTCTGCGGAAAAAAATATTGTGGTTTCTCCTGCGGCACTGGAATGTGCCAGATATCTGGAGAAAACCTTCGGAACACCTTATGAGGTGGGATATCCTCTGGCGGAAGAGCTGGTTCCTGATATGGATTATACAGGAAAAAAGATTCTCATCGTGCAGCAGCAGGTGATGGCCGGTTCCATAAGAGAGGAGCTACGGAAACGTGGTGCGGACGGAGAGCTCACCGTGGCAAGCTGGTTTTCCATGGAAAAAGATCTCCTGGAGGAGGGCGATGTGTCATTAAGGGATGAGGAAGATTACATGGAACTGGCAGAGAAGGGCGGATATGACGTGATCTTTGCAGACCCATGTATGAAGCGGATGACAAAGGCTTTTTCAGGAGTGTTTGTGGATACAGTGCATTTTGCGGTATCCGGAAAATGCAGGTAGACCATAAGGGCAGGACATAAAGTTACATGCATGCTGCAGCCGGATCAGTGAAAATAGCTGCAGGGAATGGAGAAACATATGGAGCGGGAAATTACGAAAACGATCCGTGTTTACGGGATCGTACAGGGAGTGGGATTTCGCCCTACGGTGAGCCGTCATGCTATGGCAAGAGGAATCCGTGGCAGTGTGTCCAATAAAGGACCCTATGTGGAGATTTTTGCTCAGGGTAAGCAGCAGGATGTGGATGCCTTTATCGCAGATATCGGGAATAAGCCACCGAAGCGTGCCGCTATCCTGAAGCTTCTTGAAGAACCGGTGGAGGATCCGGAGAAATTTACACAGTTTGATATCATCGAAAGTGAGAAGACAAAGGGGGAAATCTTTGTTTCCCCGGATATCGCGATCTGCGATGAATGTAAGGCGGAGATGTTTGATCCGGAAAACAGGCGGTATCTGCATCCCTTTATCAACTGTACCTGCTGCGGTCCGAGACTGACGATCCTGGATTCGCTTCCTTATGACCGTGAACGGACCAGTATGAAGGAATTTCCCATGTGTCCCTCCTGTGCGGATGAGTACCATAACCCGGATACCAGACGCTATGATGCCCAGCCGGTGTGCTGTAATGACTGCGGCCCTGAGGTATACCTGGCGGGAAGAGAGGAACGGGGACGGGAGGCTATCACTTATACAAGGAAGATCATTGCTTCCGGCGGGATCGTGGCCATCAAAGGGATCGGTGGTTTTCACCTTTGCTGTGATGCTACCAGTGAGGAGGCTGTACAGCGGCTGCGGCAGCGGAAACGGCGTCCGGTGAAGCCTTTTGCAGTGATGGCACAGGATATGGAAGCTGTGAAGAAGATCTGTAAGGTCAGCGAGGAACAGGAGAAGATCCTTACCGGTCATCTAAAGCCGATCCTGCTGTTGGATAAGCTGCCGGGAGAAACGGGGCTTTGTGAGAGCATTGCACCCGGGAATCCCAAGGTGGGTGTCATGCTTCCCTATGCACCGGTTCAGCTGCTTCTTTTTCATTACGATGATGGGATCCGGATGCCCGGGCTTCTGGTAATGACCAGCGGAAATACTTCCGGGGCGCCGATCTGCAGAGATGATGAGGAGGCGGCAGAGGAGCTTTCCCATCTCTGTGACTGCATTCTTTCCCACAACAGGAAGATACGTATCCGGGCCGACGATTCGGTGATGGATTTCTATAAGGGTGAACCCTATATGATCCGCCGTTCCCGCGGGTATGCGCCGCTGCCGTTTATGGTCTCCACACCCTGGAAGGGCCAGGTGATCGCAGCAGGTGGAGAACTTAAGAACACCTTCTGCATTGGTGTGGATAACCGTTTTTATCCTTCCCCTTATGTGGGAGATCTGGAGGATCTTCGAACGGTAAAAGCCCTGAAGGAAACGATCGGGCGGTTGGAAACACTTCTGGAGGTGCAGCCGGAGGTAGTGGTCTGTGATCTTCACCCTAAATATAATTCCACAGTGGTGGCAGAGGAGCTAGGGCTTCCGGTTCTGAGGGTGCAGCATCATTATGCACACATTTTATCCTGCATGGCAGAAAATGACTGCGAAGAAAAGGTGATAGGGGTTTCCTTTGACGGAACAGGCTATGGAACCGATGGAACCATCTGGGGCGGAGAGCTCCTGGTTGCAGACTGTCAAGGATTTACAAGGCTTGGAAGTATAGAACCCTTTGTCCAGGTTGGCGGAGATATTTCCGCAAAAGAAGGCTGGCGGATCGCCGTTTCCCTGATCTGGCAGAATACGGGAAATCTGGAAAAAACCCTGGACACTGTCCGTAAACTGGGACTTTGCACAGATCAGGAAGCAAAGGTACTGGTGACTATGGCACAGCGGAAGATCAATGCCGTGACTTCCACCAGTGCAGGAAGACTTTTTGACGGAGTCAGTGCGATCCTGGGAATCCGGAGAGCGTCCACCTTTGAGGGAGAAGCGTCCACAGCGCTGGAATTTGCGGCGGAGGCCTGGAGAAAGCAGCGGGAGATGCAGAAGAAAAATCCGGAAGAAAATCTGAAGATACGGATGTCGGAAAAGGAAGACATTCCGGAAGGCACAGGCATCTCAGAAGCGTCTGAAGATGAACGAAAATTTATTTTAAATACTGGTGAGATCGTTGCATATCTGGTCCGGGCAAGGCTTGCAGGAGAGGATCCCGGGAAGCTGGCTTATGGATTTCACCGGGCACTGGCAGATGAGATCCTTGTAGCCTGTGAGGAAGCAGAGCGGCAGACCGGAATCCGGAAAGTGGCATTAAGTGGCGGTGTCTTTCAGAACCGGCTGCTTCTGGAGCTGGTAGATGACGGCCTTACGGAAATGGGGTTTAAAGTTCTGAAGCACAGCCTGATCCCGCCGAATGACGGAGGGATCGCACTGGGACAGGCGGTGTATGGGATGGCTTATGTGCAGCGATACAGATAAATATAGATGAGATCATGCAGATACGGATCAAAAATGTTTTATGATAACGCATGGAGTATACAGCAGAAATGCAGGATGGGAGGCACAGATATGTGTGTAGGATTATCAGCAAAAGTAGTAAAGATCAGTGACGGAACAGCAGTGGTGGATGCAGGCGGCGCAAAGAGAGAGGTTTCCGCTCAGCTCTTGGGAGACCTGGAGCCGGGGGATTATGTGATGGTGCATGCAGGTGTTGCCATTGCAAAGATCACCGATGATGACGAGAAAGAGACAGACCAGCTGATGGAGGAACTGCTGTGATGGAAGAGAGGAAAAAAACAGCAAGAGAGATCATAGAAGGATATCAGGGACCGCCGGTGCGGATCATGGAGGTCTGCGGAACACACACCCACGAGATCTTCCGTCTGGGGATCCGCAAGCTTCTGCCGCCGCAGGTGGAGCTGATCTCAGGACCGGGATGTCCGGTCTGTGTAACACCGGTAGGGTTTATTGACGAGGCCGTTTATCTTGCTCTGGAAAAACAGGTGACGATCTGCACCTTCGGTGATCTTGTCCGCGTACCGGGGACAAAAAAAAGCCTTGCAGATGCCAGGGCAGAAGGCGCCAGGATACGGATCGTCTATTCACCGGCAGATGCAGAAAAATATGCGAAAGAGCATCCAAAAGAGCAGGTGGTATTTCTTTCCGTTGGCTTTGAGACCACCACGCCTGCCGGCTGTCTTTCCGTGAAAAAGGCCGGAGAGGACGGACTTTCCAATTATTCGCTCCTTGTGGCAAACAAGACCATGCCCCAGGCTTATCAGGCATTAAAGGGCAGTGCGGATGTGTTCCTTTATCCCGGACATGTCAATGCGATCACAGGAACTGCGCTCTGCGAGCATCTGGCAGAGGAAGGCATCAGTGGTGTGGTGGCAGGCTTTACAGCGAAGGAGCTGCTTACGGCACTGGCTGTTGCACTGGTACGTTTTCAGGAAGGAAAACCGTTCTTTGTGAATTGCTATCCCCGTGTGGTAAAAAGTGAGGGAAGCCCGGAGGCACAGAAGCTGATCGATGAACTGATGGAGTCCTGCGATTCTGAATGGCGCGGTCTGGGTGTGATCCCGGGGTCCGGGCTGGTGCTCCGGAAGGAGTGGGAGGCCTTTGATGCCAGAAAAAAATATGCAGTGCCGCCGATCCAGGGCAGGCCAAATCCGGCCTGTCGCTGTGGGGATGTGCTTCAGGGAAAATGCAGGCCATCAGATTGTAAGGTATTCGGAAAGGTCTGTACCCCGCAGCATCCGGTAGGTGCCTGTATGGTATCCAATGAAGGAGCATGTTCCGCATATTTTATGTACGGAAACTGATGTCCGCTTTAATGGACTGCGAAATATGATACATTACATATAGTACAAACGAAGGATCGTATCTGGAAGATCTGACAGGATGAAACCGATATGAAATTCCTTTGACCCAGCATAGAAAGAAGATAATATTATGGAAAATAAAACAGTGACCATGGCACACGGTGCCGGAGGCCGTCAGACCTCAGAACTGATCGATGAAGTATTCAAAGCGCATTTTGCAAACCCGGATCTCACAGCCGATGATGCGGCCGTGCTGGTTCCGCCTGCAGGAAAAATGGCAGTATCCACCGATGGATTTATTGTTTCTCCGGCATTTTTTCCGGGGGGAAATATCGGCAAGCTTTCCATCTGCGGAACCGTTAATGACCTTGCCTGTATGGGAGCAAAACCGATGTATCTTACCTGCGCTTTTGTCATTGAGGAGGGTTTTCCCATGGAGAAGCTGGAGGAGATCGCCGCAGCCATGGAAAAAACAGCAAAAGAAGCCGGAGTGCGTATTGTTTCTGGAGATACTAAGGTGGCAGGAAAAGGTCAGGTTGACGGTGTGTTTATCACAACAACCGGAATGGGTGAGATCCAGGAGGGCGTTCAGGTAGGCGGTGAGCTGGCAAAACCGGGAGATGCCATTATTGTAACCGGTGATGTGGGAAGACATGGATGCACCATTCTTCTGGCAAGAGAGGATTTCGGCATTGACGCAGATGTGACAAGTGACTGCGCACCGCTGTGGGGAGCTGTAAAAGAGGTGCTGGATGCCACCCATAACATTCATGTGATCCGTGATGCCACAAGAGGTGGTGTCGGAACGGTTCTTTACGAGATCGCAGGACAGAGTAACGTAGGGATCCGCCTGGATGCAGCAGCTGTTCCGGTAGCTCCGGAGGTAAAGGGTGTCTGCGGCATGCTTGGCCTGGAGCCGCTTTATCTGGCCTGTGAGGGACGAATGGTGATCATGGCACCAAAGGAAGAGGCAGGAAGGATCGTGGAAGCACTGCGTAAATGTCCTTATTCCAGGGACGCAGCCATTATCGGTGAAGTTACGGAAGACCAGCCGGGAAAGGTTGTCATGACTACGGAGATCGGAACGCAGGCACTTCTTCCGCAGCCGGGAGGAGAGCTTCTGCCGAGGATCTGCTGATAATATCGGAAAGGAGAGTCAGATCTTATGGAGACAAGAGTGGCATTGATCTCGATCATTGTGGAAAACAATGACGTGATCGATGATATCAACCGTTTTCTTCATGAAGCGGGAAAATATATTATCGGGAGAATGGGGATCCCTTACCGGGAAAAAGGCATCAATATCATCAGTATTGCCATTGATGCACCACAGGATGTGATCAGCTCCTTATCCGGAAAGATCGGCCACCTCAGTGGAGTTTCTGCCAAAACGGCATATTCCAATGTGATCACAAAAGCGGAGGACAGAAAATGATAAAAGTTGCGGTATACGGAAAGGGCGGCATCGGAAAATCTACTACGGTTTCCAATGTGGCAGTAGCCCTTGCGGAAAAAGGAATGAAAGTGATGCAGATTGGCTGTGATCCCAAGGCAGATTCCACGATCCTTCTCAGGCATGGAAAAAAGGTTCCCACAGTGCTGGAGCTGTATAACGAAAAACGCCAGGAGCTGAAGCTTACGGATATGGTGCAGATCGGATATGGGGGTGTAGTCTGTGTGGAAGCCGGCGGTCCTGCACCGGGGCTTGGATGTGCGGGAAGAGGTATCATTACTGCTCTCGAGAAGCTTAAGGAAAACGGAGCCTATGAGACCTATAAACCGGACATTGTTTTTTATGACGTACTGGGAGATGTTGTCTGCGGTGGATTTTCCATGCCCATGCGAAAGGGGTATGCAGATAAGGTATTTATCATCACCTCCGGAGAAAACATGGCCATCCATGCAGGGGCAAATATTGCCATGGCAGTGGATAATTTCAGAAACAGAGGATATGCATCTCTTGGCGGCGTGATCCTGAACCGGCGGAACGTGCCGGGAGAGGAAGAAAAAGTCCGGGAGCTGGCAGAGGATTTTCATACGCGGGTAGTGGGAACGCTTTCCAGAAGTGAACTGGTCCTGGAAGCAGAGAATCGAGGAAAAACTCTTTTGGAAGCTTATCCGGATTGTGAGATGGCAGAGGAGTACCGGACACTGGCCGAGCAGATCCTGAATGCATGCAGGGAGGAAGACTCATGTTAAAAAGAGTTGGTAACAGAGAGCTTTCGGGAAAAACAGAAATATTTATAAAGGAAGCCTCTTTTCCGGTTCCCTTTCAGCCGGGGCTGGAATTTAATTCACCAGTCCATGGAAACTGGAATATCGTACATACGGGAATGCTGGTTCCGGAAGCAAGGCAGATCTACGTCTGTGCGGATAACTGCATGCGTGGCGTTGTGCTGACTGCCGCAGAGATGAATGCGGCAGACCGTTTTTCCTTTGTGATCGTGGAGGAAAAGGATCTTCTGGGCGGAAATCTGGAGGATGTGACCATTGAAGGAGTGACGGATATTCTGAACCGGCTGGATGAGAAGCCAAAGGCAGTCCTGCTTTTTACCGTGTGTCTTCATCATTTTCTGGGAAGTGATCTGGACCGCATCTACGGAGAACTGGAAGAAAGATTTCCGGAGATCTTTTTTATGCGATGCTTTATGGATCCTGTCATGCAGAAAACAGGTCCGACTCCGGATCAGAAGCTGCGCCGTGCCATGTATGATGCAGTACCGGAGAGGAAAGCTGATCCGGAATGTGTCACAGTCCTGGGCAGTGATTTTGTGTTGGATGAGAGTGCAGATATCTGCCGGATCCTGAAAAAGAACGGAATCCGTCTCCGGGAAGCACCGGCCTGTAAGACCTGGGAGGATTATCAGAGCCTGGGAGAGGGAAGCCTGATCCTTAACTGTTATCCGGCAGGAAAATTCGGAGTACAGCAGCAGGCGGAGAGACTTGGAAGGCCGTTTTTATACCTGCCCGGAAGCTTTGACTATGAGGAGATAGAGACGCAGGAAAAGTATTTGCTGGAGCTGCTGGAGCAGCAAAGTGGCGGTAAAAATGGTCTGGATATCGAAACGGAGATCCGAAAATGCGAGGAAGCTCTTTTCCATGCACACCAGATCATCGGTGACACTCCCGTAGCTGTGGATTATCTTTTTCATCCAAGACCTCTGGGACTTGCAAAGCTTCTCCTTACGCATGGATTTCAGGTACAGTCCGTTTTTCTGGACAGTATCAGCCCGGAAGAAAAAGAAGTATTTTTCTGGCTGAAGGAGAATTACCCGGAACTCATGTTGATTTCGACTGTTCGCCCGGAGATGAGAGTGCGGCCACGGCAGCATTCCGGAAAAATCCTTGCCGTCGGACAAAAAGCAGCCTGGTTTACCGGAAGTCGGAATTTTGTCAATATGGTACAGGGCGGCGGGCTTTGGGGCTTTGACGGGATCAGACGTACTGCACAGCTGATGCTGGAGGCATTTAATGAGGAAAAAGCTCCGGAGGATCTGATCGTTCGAAAGGGATGGGGGTGCGAAAGCTGCATATGAGACAGGCATATCGGATCATACCGATCTACACGGCAGATGTGTCCGGCGTCTGCTCCGCATTGTATGAGCTTGGAGGAATGACAGTGATGCATGATCCCTCCGGCTGTAATTCTACCTATAATACCCATGATGAGATCCGGTGGTACGACCAGGACAGTCTGATCTTTATCTCAGGTCTTACGGATATCGATGCCATTATGGGAAATGATGAGAAATTTCTTCAAGATATCGAAGAGGCGGCAAAGGAGCTGAAACCGAAATTTATTGCACTTGCAAGTTCACCGATCCCCTTTATGAACGGAACAGATTTTCAGGGACTGGCCCGTGCACTTACAGCAAGGACCGAAATTCCGGTATTTTCGGTTCCGACCAGCGGCATGCACGACTATGTATACGGAGCAGGGCTGGCACTGGCGGAAATCGCAGGACATTTCACAGGAGCAGCAGAGAAAACAGGAAGGTGTTCAGAAGTACCGACGGGATCTGCGGAAAGATCTACAGAGAAGAGAAGCAGGAAATTAAATCTTCTTGGAGCAACACCCCTTGATCTTGGCCCGCAGTCTGCAGTAGATGCCATGAAAAAACGTCTGAAAAACTATGGCTGGGAGATACTTTCCACCTGGGCTATGGGGGATACGCTGGAAGCTTTGTCCCGTGCCGGTGAAGCAGCGGTAAACCTTGTGGTATCCTCTGTGGGAATCCCGGCGGCCAATGTGCTGAAAGAAAAATTCGGTACGCCATTTCTCGTGGGGACTCCTGTGGAAGGCTATGAGGGACAGATTTCAGATGCACTTGAGCGGATCGCGGATAGATCCTGTGGAGAGTGGGTAAATAAAAAGGATGACTCCGCGGAGGAAAGCGGAGGGCAGATCTTAGGAAAACAGGAGGAACTGTGGAAAGTAACTCCGGAGCAGGTAATCTATTTTCAGGGAAGGAACAGTCTGTCAGCAGTATCTGACCCTTCAGGAGAAAGCAGGGAAATGCCCGACAAAGATGAGGTATTTTTTTCCGTACCGGACATTACCATCATCGGAGAACCGGTTACCATGGGCTCCCTGGCAGCAGTCATAGAGCAGAAATACGGAAAAAAGGTTCAGCTGCTCTGTCCGCTGGAGATCACAGAGGGACTTTTGCGCAAGGGAGATGAAGCCATCTGTGGCGAGGAAGCCATGGAAGAAAAGCTGAAAACAGCCAGGATCATTGTGGCAGACCCACTCTATCGTCCGATCTGTCCGAAAACAGCCATTTTTTATGAGATGCCGCATATTGCGTTTTCTGGAAGGATATATCTCAGAAAATATTTTCCGGAATAAAGAGCGTTTCGTGATCATGTATATAAATATTATGCGGATGAGAAAACAGGGCAGCAGTGTGTATAATTGCAGGAAAATCACATAAACTAAATTATAAGAAACCGTAAAGGCGTTGCAGAAATATGCAGCGCCTTTTTCCGGCAGTAATACCGGAAATGGAGTATATATGGAGGGATTTTTATGTGGGGATTTTTGTCAGCACTGATCTCAGGTGCACTGATGAGTGTTCAAGGGGTATTTAACACAAATGTAACAAAACAGACCAGTCTGTGGGTTTCAACTGGCTGGGTACAGTTTTCTGCATTTCTGGTCTGTGTGGCAGCATGGTTTTTTACAGGCAGAGAAAGTATCGGCATGCTGTGGCAGGTAGAGGCTAAATATAATTTACTCGGAGGAGTGATCGGTGCATTTATCACTATCACAGTGATCCGGAGTATGGGAAGTCTGGGGCCTGCGCGGGCGGTTATGCTTATTGTCATTTCTCAGCTTGCGGTGGCTTATCTTATAGAATTGCTGGGGATTTTTGGTGTGGAAAGAGCAGATTTTCAGTGGAGAAAGCTGTTGGGAATGCTGATCTGTATTGCAGGTGTGGTTATTTTCAAATGGAAATAGAAATAAAAGTATTGTAATATTTGTAATACTTCGTTAAAATAAGGTATGGTTTTGCATGAGTAACGGGGCACCTGCCGCCACATCGGCGGAAAGGAGTGAACCGCCTACCTATGAAAATAAGATCACATATCAGAAGTGTTCGGCTTGTTTTTTCCATATTTTTGTTACAGATCCTGGCAGGGCTGACAGGCTGTAAGGATGACGGAACAGAATTTATGGAGAAAGAACTGGTGCAGGAAGAAAGTACGGAAGCATCCGGAATGGATGCAGAGCAGGAAGAACCGAAGGATACGGAAAGTGAAGTATCTGGGAAGGCATCCGCAGGGGCTGTGGCAGATATATCACAGAAGAAACAGAATGAGTCTGCGGAGGAACCGGCTCCGGAGGTTGAAAAACAGCTGCCGGAGATCTCAGACACCCCTCAGACCATTTATGTAGATATATGTGGAGCAGTGACCAGTCCGGGAGTCTATGAGCTTCCATATGGCAGCCGTGTTTTTCAGGCTATCGAGCAGGCCGGAGGATATCTTCCGGAAGCTGCGGCAAGCTATCTCAACCGTGCTAAGGGACTTTCCGATGGACAGCAGGTTTATGTGCCTACCCAGGCGGAGGTGGACAGCCAGCGGATCGCAGCTACCCAGGATGGATCGGAAGTCACAGCAGAAAACAGTACCGAAACGGCGAGCGGACAGAAATCCGCCGGAGAGGATTCCGGTGAAGCTGAGACTGCATCTTCCACAGAGCAGAAGATCGATCTGAACACCGCTGATGTATCCCAGCTTACTACTCTCACAGGTGTAGGGGAGTCCAAGGCCCTGGCGATCATCGCTTACAGGGAAGAGAACGGTCCCTTTACTTCAGCAGAGGATATCATGAATGTACCAGGCATCAAAGAAGGAACCTATGAGAAGATAAAGGATAAAATAGCAATAAAGTAAGGAGCGCTAAATGAGCAGGAAAGTATTGGTAGTAGATGATGAGAAACTGATTGTCAAGGGACTTCGCTTCAGTCTGGAGCAGGACGGAATGGAAGTGGACTGTGCCTATGACGGAGAGGAAGCACTGGAAAAAGCAAAAGCAGGAGAGTACGATATCATCCTTCTTGACCTGATGCTTCCCAAAATGGACGGTCTTGAGGTATGCCAGCAGATCCGTGAATTTTCCAATGTTCCAATCATCATGCTTACAGCAAAAGGAGAAGATATGGATAAGATCCTGGGTCTGGAATACGGAGCTGATGATTATGTCACCAAGCCTTTCAATATCCTGGAAGTCAAAGCCCGCATCAAGGCGATCATCCGCCGTGCAGGCAGCAAACAGGACAAGCAGGAGAAGGCCAAGACTGTGGAAGTCGGAGAACTGAAGCTGGACTGCGAAGGACGCCGCGTATTTATCTCCGGAAAAGAGATCAACCTCACAGCCAAGGAATTTGATGTGCTGGAACTGCTGGTATTCAATCCGAACAAGGTATACAGCAGAGAAAATCTTCTGAATATCGTATGGGGCTATGAATATCCGGGAGATGTCCGTACCGTAGATGTACATATCCGCCGCCTGAGAGAAAAGATCGAGGCCAATCCCAGTGAGCCGAAATATGTACACACCAAATGGGGTGTGGGCTACTATTTCCAGGCATAACCTGTGAAGTTCAAAAAGAACGGCAAATTTTTCAAAAGTCTCCGCTTTCGTATTCTGATCATCCTGATCATACTGGGAATCGTACCGAGTGTCATCGTAACGGAAATGGTCATTGCCAACTATGAAGATCGTGCCATTGCCAACCGTGTGCAGAGCATGGAGAACATCTGTGACATCATGTGCGACCTGCTGATCAAGGAGAATTATCTGAATGACACCAGCTCTCAGACGGTGAACAGTAAGCTGGAATTACTGTCCAACAGCTATGGTGGCAGGATTCTCATTGTAGACAGGGATTTCAGGATTATCAAGGATACCTATGGCGTGGATGAGGGCAGGACTCTGGTTTCCCAGAAAGTATTGAACTGTTTTAAAGGAGAAGATGCCTACCAATATGATTCTGACAGCCAGAAGCTGATCCTGGCAGTTCCGGTAAAAAGTCCGGATGTAAAACAGGTGCAGGGTGCCATGATGATCATGGCATCTTCCAGTGAGGTGACAGCAACTATCCATGAACTGGAGCAGAAAGGGATTCTGATCATCGGTATCATTGTAGTGCTGGCCATTTTTCTTGGGTATATTCTTTCCACGATCCTGGTGAAGCCATTTGCCAGGGTAACGAAAGCAATCGAGGACCTTACAGACGGATATCAGAATGAGGAGATCTCGGTACCGGATTATACAGAGACAGCTTTGATCACAGATGCATTTAACAAGATGCTTTCCAGAATGAAGACGTTGGATGAATCCAGACAGGAGTTTGTATCCAATGTGTCTCATGAGCTGAAGACACCTATGACTTCAATGAAGGTTCTGGCGGATTCGCTGGTAGGACAGCAGGGGGTTCCGGAGGAACTGTATCAGGAATTTCTTTCTGATATCACAGAAGAGATTGACAGAGAGAACAAGATCATCACCGATCTGCTCTCCCTGGTAAAAATGGACAAAAAAGCAGCAGATATGAATATCAGCAATATGAATATCAATGAGCTGCTGGAGAATATCCTGAAGCGTCTCCGTCCTATTGCAGATCAGAGAAGGATTGACCTGATCCTGGATTCGTTCCGACCGGTAACCGCAGATGTGGATGAGGTGAAATTTACCCTTGCCATCAGTAACCTGGTCGAAAATGGTATCAAATACAATGTAGATGAGGGATGGGTCCGCGTAACACTGGATGCGGATCATAAGGATTTCTATGTGACGGTTGCAGATTCCGGCCTGGGAATACCGGAAGATTCCATTGAACGGATCTTTGAGCGTTTTTATCGTGTGGATAAATCCCATTCCAGAGAGATCGGCGGAACCGGTCTTGGACTTGCTATTACAAGAAGTTCTATAGCCATGCATCATGGGATCATCAAGGTATCCAGCAAAGAGGGCGAGGGAACCACATTTACCGTGAAGATCCCGCTGTCCTATATCCCGTCCTAGGAGGTACAGCATGAAAAAAACGATTTTGATCATCTGTGTGGCCGCTGCCTGCATCCTTTTTGGTCTGGTTGCTTTCATAGGTTTGTCGGGAAGAAATAAAAACGAAGAACAGCAGTATAGATTTTATTATATCAACAGCGATGAAACGAGACTGAAAGAAGAAAAATATACTCCGGAGAAGGAAACAACAGAAGTGATGCTGCGCAATTTTTCCGAGAGTCTGAATAACCGTGAGACCCGGGAAGACGGAATTTCACTTTTTCCGGATGGGGTAAAGATTTCTTCTTATTCCATACAGGATGGAGTCCTGAACGTAGAATTCAATGAGGCCTATGATAAAATGTCACGTACCAGAGAACTTCTGGTGCGGGCAGGTATAGTGAAGATCTTTTTACAGGTTCCAGGAGTGGATTCTGTGGAGATCTATGTGGGTAAAAAGCCGCTGACAGATACCAGGGGTGAAGAAGTGGGAGCCATGAACAACGACACCTTTGTGGAGTTTTCCGGGTCCGATGGGGATGTGTACAGCTATGACACCTTTACTTTGTATTTCACAAATAAAAACGGAGATAAACTGGTAGCGGAACAGAGAAGTGTCCGCTACAGACGAAATCTTCCGAAAGCTACGGTGGTTCTGGAGCAGCTTGCAAGAGGTCCGCTGGAAAAAGGACATTATCCTACAATACCGGAGAATTCAGAGGTACTTTCTCTGACGAGAGCAAACGGAATCTGCTATGTGGATTATAATTCCGTATTTCAGGATTATGCGCTGGATGTTTCGGAACAGATTGCCGTGTATTCGGTGGTAAATACGCTGATCGCGGCAACGGATGTGGACAAAGTTGAGATTTCCATCGAAGGAAACAAGGAAGTGACTTTTGGCCAGAATATGCAGCTTTATAAGTTCTATGAATGGAACGACAGCCTGCTGGCACACACAAAGGCTAAAAAAGAACAGAAAAAATAAAACATTTCAAAATATCAGAAAACGGGAGAACATTTATGGCGAAAAGGCCGATGTGTCTTTTGTGTTTTCTTATGGTGCTGAGTCTTGGCGCACTGGAGCTTATGGGGATTCCTCTGATCAGGGGGAATCCCCTTCCGTTAAATGTGCAGGAGCAGATCGAAGCGCACCCTGGTTCCATGATCTGCGGGGAGGTGGAACAGTATGAAAACACAGAATTTTCCCAGTCTGTTTATCTGAAAAAAACATATCTTATCCATCAGTCAAAAAAATTTCCAATTGAAAATGTAAGAATATTTCTCAAAAAAGAAGAAGATCTGAAACCGGGAATGCGGATCCTGGTCAAGGGAACGCTGAAAAGAGTGGAAGGTCCTGCGAATCCGGGGGGCTTTGACAGCCAACACTTTTACGCCTGTCGTCATATTTATTATTTTATGAAGAACGCTGTGCTCCAAAAGAAAACAGCAGTGTATTCCGGCTACAGGCAGCTCCTTTTGGAGATAAAAGAAAGCTGCAGACAGATCTTGAAGGAAGCAGCAGGAAAAGATGCACCTGTTTTTTGTGCCATGACGCTTGGAGACAAACAGGAACTGGATCCGGAAACACAGATGCGCTATCAGCTGGCCGGAATCATACATATCCTTGCCATCAGCGGACTTCATATCAGTATTCTGGGAATGGGGCTTTACAACCTTCTAAAGAAGATGGGACTGGGAATCTGGCCTGCCGGGATTTTTTCTCTGGGAGTGATGCTGCAGTATGGGATCATGACCGGAGGGAGTGTTTCCACCATGCGGGCAGTAACTATGTTTTTGATCGCCATGGGAGCCAGGATCACCGGACGGATCTATGATATGATGAGTGCTCTTTCCGTAACTGCCATGATGATCCTTGTGGAATCTCCGGCCTATCTCCTGGACAGAGGATTTCTTCTGTCCTTTGGCTGTGTTCTGGGAATGGGGCTCGCTGCGGAAAAGATCTGTGCCCTTGCAGGAGCGGAGAAAAAATGGACAAAGGCACTGGTAAGTCCTATAGCTCTTCAGCTTGTGACTCTGCCGGTGATGCTGAAGTTTTTCGGAGAAGTCTCCATTGCCGGATTTATCCTGAATCTGTTGGTGCTTCCAAGTGTGGGGGTAGTGCTGACTGGAGGAATGGCGGCGCTGTTTCTGGGAATTCTCAGTATTCCCGTGGCAAAACTGGTGCTCCTGCCGGCAAGGGTACTGCTGCTTTTTTATGAACATCTCTGCAGTCTGGCAGGAAGGTCAGGATGGAGTACCTGGATCGGAGGAGAGCCGGAAATATGGCAGATCCTGGTATATTATGGCTTTTTGATCACAGTTCTGTTTATGGGGCAGTATATAAAAGAACAGCTCCGGAAGAAAAAAGCAGTCTGTGAGGAAACGGAGCTAGCAGAGGAGCGGGCGGAAGCAGGTTGCCGGAAGCTATATGCTATCCGGATAACAGCCGGTATTTTTCTGGCAGTCGGAATCCTGATACTGGGATATCATCCAGCAGGAAGTCTGAAGGTGATCTGCCTGGATGTAGGACAGGGTGACGGTATTCTTGTGGAGACCCCGGAGGATCACCATTTTTTAATCGACGGAGGAAGCAGCAGCCAGTCGGATCTTGGAAGATACTGCCTTTTGCCGGCATTGAAAAGTCAGGGGATTTCCTGGCTGGATGGGATTTTTATTTCCCATACAGATCAGGATCACATCAACGGTGTGAAGGAGCTTCTGGAATATATGGGAAAAGGTCTTACAACCATCCGGGCCGGATATCTGATCCTGCCTGCTTGGGCGGAAAGACCAGATGCATGGAGGGAGCTTGCAGAGGCAGCAAAAACAGCCGGAGTTAAGGTCGTGACAGCCGGAAAAGGGGATGAATTGCCTTGCGGCAAAGTATCTTTTTCTGTTCTGTGGCCGGAGAAAAATGCCACAGGAAAAGATGTGAATGAGGAAGCTATGGTGATGGAGTTGTCTTTTGAAGATTTTCAGATGCTTTTTACCGGAGATATCGGTGCAGATACGGAGAAAAAGCTTCTGGCAGCCGGGGGGCTTGAGGATGTTGACTGTCTGAAGGTGGGACATCACGGTTCCCGTTATTCTACCACAGAAGCATTTCTTGAGAAAATAAAGCCGGAAGTGGCGATCATTTCCTGTTCTTCCACCAACACCTACGGACATCCGTCACCGGAAACCGTAGAGCGGCTTAAAGAGGCCGGAAGTCAGGTGGAATACACCATGAAAAACGGTGCTATTACCGTGGAAACAGATGGAAAAAAGCTTAAGATCGGAAGGTTCCGAAAGGATTGAGTTTTTTTTCCAAAACCGAAAAAAACGGTGACTTTTGAACACGTTTGTTGTAAAATAAACAGGGTTTGTGCAAAAACAAAATACTGAAAATGTGCAATACAAGATAAGGAGTTTTTATTTATGAAATATGATGTACTGATCGTAGGAGCAGGTCCCGGTGGAATCTTTGCGGCCTATGAACTGATGAATAATGATCCGGAGAAAAAGATCGCGGTTTTTGAAGCCGGTCATCCTCTGGAAAAAAGAAAATGTCCCATCGACGGAAAGAAAGTAAAATCCTGTATCCACTGCAAAACCTGTGCGATCATGAAGGGATTTGGCGGTGCAGGCGCTTTCTCCGACGGAAAATATAATATCACCAATCAGTTTGGCGGAACTCTGTACCAGCATATCGGCAAGGATACAGCCACAGAGCTGATGGAATATGTAGATAAACTGAACCTGATGCATGGCGGTGAGGGAACCAAACTTTATTCTACCACAAACAGCGAGATCCGTAAGCTCTGCCTTCAGAACGGCCTGCATCTTCTGGATGCATCAGTCCGCCATCTGGGAACAGATATCAACTATGTGGTACTTCAGAACCTCTATGAAAAAATGAAAGACCATGTGGACTTCTATTTTGACGCATCTGTTGATAAAGTGGAGAAAACAGAAGATGGTTACGCAGTTTTTGTAGGAGACGAGCGTTACGAGGGAACTTACTGTATCATCTCCGCAGGACGAAGCGGAAGTAAATGGATGGAGACGGTATGTACAGAGCTTAAGATCCCGACTCTTTCCAACCGTGTGGACATTGGAGTCCGTGTGGAGCTTCCGGCAGAGGTTTTCAGCCGTCTGACAGATGAGCTTTATGAGAGCAAGATCGTTTACAGAACTGAGAAGTTTGAGGATATGGTCCGTACCTTCTGCATGAACCCGCGAGGTGTTGTCGTGAATGAAAATACCAACGGTATCATCACAGTAAACGGTCACAGCTACGAAGATCCGGCAAAGCATACCAACAATACAAACTTTGCCCTTCTGGTATCCAAGCATTTCTCAGAGCCGTTCAAAGACAGTAACGGATATGGAGAAAGTATCGCAAGACTTTCCAATATGCTTGGCGGAGGGGTTATCGTACAGCGTTTTGGTGATCTGGTACGTGGAAGAAGAAGTACAGAGAAACGTATCGAAGAGGGCCTGGTAACACCGACTTTATCAGCAACACCGGGAGATTTAAGTCTTGTACTTCCAAAACGAATCCTGGATGGTATTGTTGAGATGATCTATGCGCTGGATAAAGTTGCACCGGGAACAGCTAATGATGATACACTTCTGTATGGTGTGGAGGTTAAATTCTACAACATGGAAGTAGATATTGATGAAAATCTGGAAAGTTGTCATAAAGGACTGTATGTGATCGGAGATGGAAGTGGTGTGACACATTCACTTTCGCATGCATCTGCAAGTGGGGTGTATGTAGCAAGACATATTATTGAAGAAGCTTAGAACAAGTTCGGTTGTGAACTGGCTGACATCCGAAACGGAAGGACGGCAAGAGCTGACAGAAAAAACAGTATAAAGCAAGAATAGTATAAGAAATTCTGTGTTTTATTCAGTTGATAGCTGAGTAGGACACGGAATTTTTTTGTTGCAATGCATTCGTAAGGAAATTTGTAAAAAAATAATAAAAATCTTGACTTGTGTAGATTGCCGATATAATATATAGACGAACGATATAGTATGTAGATAATCTACATACTGGATTATAAAAAGGAGGTAAGAGAAGATGGCAGTAGACAAAAGTCTGGTATCAGGAAGTACTACGATGCTGGTGTTAAAATTATTAGAAGAAAAGGACATGTACGGATATGAAATGATCGATACCCTCCGGGGAAAATCAAAGAATGTATTTGAGTTAAAAGCAGGAACTTTGTATCCGCTTTTGCATGGTCTGGAAGAAAAAGGATTCGTAGAGTCTTATGAGAAAGAAGCAGTCGGAAAGATCCGAAAATATTATCATATTACAAGATCCGGAAAAAAAGAATTAAAAAAGAAGTCAGAAGAATGGAAAGAGTATTCAAAAGCGGTTCTGGATGTGATGGGTGGTGTGTGCTTTGGATAAAAAGAAATATATACAGACGGTAACAGAACAGATCCGGTGTAAGCGGGCACTTCCGCTGGTAACAAAAGAACTGGAAGGACACATCGAAGATCAGAAAAGTGATTATATGAAAGCAGGAATGAATGCCGAAGAAGCAGAAGAAGCGGCAGTTCTGGAAATGGGTGATCCGGTAGAGGTTGGTGTTGAAATGGACTGTATCCATCGACCGAAGATGGCCTGGAAGATGATCGGACTGATCGCGATTTTGAATCTGGCAGGAATTGTACTAATGTATCTCATAAGAACAAGCATCCTGGCAGATGCAGGAAATAATCCGGGAGATGTAGAATGGATCGCATCGGGAATTGGTGGTAATATCAACTATCTGAAAAGTGTTATGTGGACGATCATTGGTCTGGCTTGTATGATAGGAATCTGTTATTTTGATTACAGCAGAATAGGAAAGTATGGCAAGTTGTTAACCGGAGGCTGGATCGTGGTTATGGGACTGAGCCTGTTCATGGGTGCAGTATATATCAATGGAGCTGCTTACGGGATCCTGTTTTTATTTGGCCGGGTATTACCGCTGCGTCCATTTTTATATCTGATTGTTCCTGCATATGCGGCAACATTGTATAGCATGCGAAGAAAAAAATCTGGTTATTCCGGTGTTGTAAAGGCAATACTGTGGCAGATACTGCCGGTGTGGATCATCTTACGCATTCCGAATCTGTCCATGGCAATCAGCGTAGAAGTTACATTTATGATTCTGTTATCAATTGCAGTTTGGAAAGAATGGTTTGAGGTGAATAGAAAAAGAACATTGATTACACTGTGGAGTCTGGTAATTCTGCTCCCGGCAGCAGGAATTGGGGTGTTCGTAAAACTGGACTCTGTAGCAAATTATCAGATGGCAAGACTATCCGCTTTTATCCATCCGGAAAGCAATGACGGAACCTTAGGGGGAATGATAAGAAATATGATCTCCGGAGCACATCTTGCCGGACGTGGAGATTGTGAAAAAATAAAGTTCTTTAACAGAGATTATATGCTGACCTTTATTATACATTATTATGGAATATTTGCAGCGGTTCTGATAATTGCTATTGTAGGAGGCATTCTGATATGGTTCCTGCAAAAGACAGGACACCAGAAAAATCAACTCGGCATGATCATGGGAACCGGATGTGTGGTGGTCCTGCTTATTCAGTTCATTGGATATGTATTAGAAAATCTTGGATATTTTCCACTTTCAAATAATTATTGCCTGTTTCTGACGACCGGGGGAAGTGGGATGATGATCAGTTATATTATGTTTGGAATATTACTTAGTATTTACCGGTATCAGAATGTGTTGGTGGAGCCGGAGGTGAAGAAGAAGGAGATTTCTATTTAATCTATTAAGCGGCTGATACCCGGCCGGAAGTGTATCTATATAATCTGTCGCTGGCAGTTTCTCATGGACCTGGGTAAGCCACGATGATGAACTAAACAGAAATATAATTAAAAAGGACTTGCATAATATGCATTATAGATGTATACTTATGCAAGTTCCTCTTTTACCACACAAAAGTAAATAGATGGATTTTTGAAAAAACAATCCGACCAAACTAGACAATTACAGGAAATGGGGGTACTATAAAACGTACGATAATTTATAAAAATTCAATATCGGAAAGGGTGTTATATAGATGATTAAAGTTGGAATTATTGGAGCAACTGGATATGCCGGGGGAGAACTGGTAAGAATTCTCGCCGGACATAAAGATGCTGAGATTGTATGGTACGGTTCCAGAAGCTACATAGATAAGAAATATGCAGATGTATATCAGAATATGTTCCAGATCGTAGATGCGAAATGTCTGGATGATAATAGGGAAGAACTGGCAAAGC
>OICZ01000101.1_pt1 | contig 46978 bp, 39 predicted proteins | sample 1581461 | NCBI WGS metagenome assembly OICZ01 (sample SAMEA3882548, study PRJEB24775) | human gut metagenome | biome: human-associated habitat; feature: intestine environment; material: feces | place: Netherlands | collected 2009/2010 | reverse complement strand
CATCCCGGTTTTTAGTTTCACGCATTAACGTGGTAAAGTTATTATAATTCCTTTCCTTTGAAATTTCAACCTCTTTTCTCGCTTCTTCCAGAGAAATTTTATGTACAATTCTTCCAATATCGATCAGAATACTCTCACTGAGCTGACTCACTGCATTTCCAAGGAATGTAAGGGCAGACAGATGGTTGTAATCTGTGATGTGCATGAAATCCTCTTCTTCCAGAAGTTCCATTGGCTCAAGCCCACATCGTCTGGAAAGCATATAGTAAACACTGTCTGTTACCAGCTGACGGAAATCACTGCGGATCGTCACCTCATCCAAATCTTCCAGATAAGTATTTTCTACTGCATATTCCAATCCATCCAGATATTCTTCCAGATTGTCACTGACCATCTCCCTTGCGACCGCCATCAATGCGTCCTGCAAGGTTGCCGTATCCTTTTCTTCCAGACCATAGACCTCTTCCAGATGCGTAAGGATCTCTTCTCTCTGGTGTTCCTGCATCTGCCACAGATACGGGCTTCTGCCTCCGGCTACCATGTGGGTGTCCGAAATATCAAACACATAACGAAGTTTGGTGTTCTGCCAGGTTTCATCAAACAGGGCAATTCCTCTTGCACCACGATTTACCCAGCGTAACATCTTTTCATTCCATAGTTCCAGTGATGCACAGGCTGTTGCGTCTGGACGCTGTGCATGGATCAGAAGCTGGTCTGAAAAAGAATACCGATATAACCTTGATGCTGTGTCCATATAATCCATCCAATCCCCTGGCGAACTGCTCACTGATACGGCATGTTCCTGTATCAAGTTTCGGATGTCCTGTAGTTTAGACATTTAACTTCCCTCCTGTCAATAAAAAACAGCCTACTCTTTTTAGAATTGGCTGCATAAAATGTACTTTACTTTTCGGAGAGAAAATGCTATATTCTAATTGAAAAGAGTAACCGCCCACAAGGTGGATGCTCCTGGATTAGGTTTTAATTTATTTTGCTCTCAAAGAGAGCTGCCTATCCTGTTGGCAGACAGGGTAGGCTATTTTTTTCGCTTGTTGTCCCTATTATCCAAATAGGCAAGCAAAGCAATCAGAAACGTACCGCCTAAGAACAATAAGCTCAAGACTTCGTATGTATCCATTCGCTCCACCTCCCTTCTTCTGTATCCCTTAACGGGATCTGAAAATCCAGGAGGTTTTTACCAACCCTGTACACGGTTACTCCAGTAATATTCTAACAGGTAACTCTCCGCAAAGCAATTCCTTTTTACTTCATACGGTTTTATATTCTGTTTTTCTCTTATCCTCTGGCCAATGCAGTTTCCATTCCAGATATTCCTCTTCTGTGATTCTTCCATCGCCCAGTTTCTGCTTTTTCCCCATCCATTCCTGCAGATAAGACATTGTTTTTTTATCCCTTATTGTGATTCCAACTGTTTCACTTTCTGAATCATTTAGCAGGAACAGATGAAAAAGCCCTCTATTTTCTTCATCCATCCAGAATAAAGTTTCCATTAATTCGTCCATTGTCGCAATTCCAGGACTTAAAAAATTCCGGACATCAACTTCCAATATTTCTGCTATCCGGATAAGCGTTTCCTGCTTCGGTGTACGCTGTCCACTTTCATATTGGGCGATTCTCACATCCGCACTACTTTCCCCATATCCTAACCTGCGTCCCAATTCCTTTTGAGTTATGTTGCGAAACATACGGATTTTTCTTATTCTTGCTCCTAATTTCAATTTCTTCTCCTTTTCAAAATGGGGCTGTGCAGTAACCACAGCCCCAGAACACTATTTATATTATCATTTGCGTTTTCTCTTAACTGTCACTACAGTTCCCAGACATCCTGCTGATACTGCAAGTGCCAGCACAAAAATAGCAATATTTGTATTATCTCCTGTTTTTGGTGAATTGGATACAGAAGTCGCATCAGAACCATGGGAAACAGGAGTGCTGACTCCCTGGTTTTCTGATGTTTCCGGAGTGTCTTTTTCCGGAGCTTTCTTATTTGTCAGATCTAGAGTATATTCAATCACAGGAGTACGGTCATTGACATATTCAAACTGAATCTTATGCTCGGTTTCATCAAGCTGATAGCCATCCAGTGTTTTTGTTTCTTTCAGGATATATGTGATTGCTTTTTTATACTGCCCATTCTTAAAAGTCGCAATCGGATAATTCTTTGATTCTGCATGGCCGGCACTGTCTGTTACCAGAGTTTCCAGAACTTTACCTTTACTGTCACAAAGGGCAAATTCTACACCTTTCATTGGCTTCTTGGTATCTTTATCTGTTTTATTTAAGATCACCTTGCCCATTGCCTGTTCATCTTCCATTTTGGTTCCCTGAATATCTCCGGTGTCCTTAATCTCAAATGTCACTTTATTTGCCACAATGTAACCCTTCGGTGCTGTTTCCTCCAATAATGTATAAGTACCGATTGGAAGTTTCTCCACATAATGGTGCTGATCACCAGACGTCCAGCTTTCCATAACTTCCTGGTTTTCATTAAGGATATACAGCTTCGCACCTTTGACCTCGCTGCTTCCATCTGTCATATCCACCTTACTGATCAGAATTTTTGTTGTATCGTCCTGCATTTCTACTTTCTGTATATCTGCAGTATTTTCTACTACAAACGTAATGGATTCTGCAGTTGCATAGCCATCAGCAGGAATTGTCTCTGTTAATGTATATTTCTTTCCAACTTCCAGTTCCTTAATGATGTGTGGTGTGCTTCCGGATGTCCACTCATCCACAACGTTTCCCTCTGAATCGGATACTTTCAGTTTTGCACCTGGTAATTCTTCCCCGGTTATAATATCTGATTTTGTGATTTCAAAAGTAGTTGGCTCATCTTCATAAGTGAACTCAAAGGATACTTCTTCAACCTCTTCTCCCGCATAAGCAAAATCAAATTCCTTGATTTCTTCTGTTGTCACAAATCCAGCAGGAGCCTGCACTTCTTTTACATAGTAGCTGCCATTGATTGGAAGATCTGCCGTAAATACAATTCTTCCATCCTGATCCGTAGCTTTCTGCTCGATCATGGTATCTGCTTTCATGATTACTTCGCCTTCTGCATTTAAAATATCATTCTTTGTATAAAGTGCAAATACTCCGCCTTCCAGAACACGGTCTGTATTTTTTTCTTTCTTAACTACAGTTACTTTTGCTTTCTGGCGGTTATTCTGCCAGTCCTCATCATAAGTCACAACCGGAGTATTCTGATCACGATAAGTCAGATCAACCTCTCTGATTTCTCCATCCAGAACATATCCATCCGCCGTCTCTTTTTCCTTTACATAATATTTGCCTAAAGGAAGATCTTCTGATCTCGCATATCCAAGAGCATCTGTCGTAATTGTTGCTACCAGTTCGTCCTTTTTATAATAATCACTGCATTCCCCATCTGCAGCCTTGATATCTTCCGCTACATAAATTTCAAAAGTAACATTTTTCAGAGAACCAGTAACATAGCCGAATGCTGCGTCCATGCCACCTGCCAGCATATCTTTCCAGGTAACTTCTTTGACAAATTCACCTTTTTTATTGATGATGATTCGTCCAACCGGAACAGCATCCTTCATTTCTACTTTTTGAACATCTGCAGTATCAGAAACTGTAAATTTCACTTCCTCTGTCTGCAAATAACCATATGGTGCAAACTCTTCCCGAAGTGTGTAGGTTTTTCCCACATGGAGTCTTTTTATTACATGAGATTTTCCTTTTACAGAAGTCCATTTTTCTACTTCTTTTCCGTCTGAATCCAAAACCGTCAGTGTTGCTCCGTCAAGTTCCACACCTGTTGTAATATCTGATTTCGTAAATTCAGTTGTTGTCGGCTCATTATTAAAAACGGTTTCCAGTTTTACTGTTTTTACTTCCTGTCCCTGATATTTGGGAGTCACCTCAATCTGCTCATCTGAAGATACAAAACCATCTGGTGCTGTCAGTTCTTTTATATAATAAGTTCCAAATGGCAGATCCTGCTCAAAAACAATTTTTCCAGCTTCACCTGTTACCGCTTTTGTAAGTAGTTCGTCTGCTTTTACTAGTACCTTATCCCCTGCTTTTATATCCTCTTTTGCGTAAAGACCAAACTCTGCTCCAGAAAGCCCTTTCTCATTTTCAGCATCTTTTTTCACAACTGACACTTCTACTTTCTGGCGGTCATTTATAAACTCTGCACTCTGTGAGATCACTGGTGTATCCTAGTCTGCATAGACGAAAGAAATCTTCTGTTCTTCTTCATTTAATACAAATCCCTCCGGTGCAGTCTTTTCTACAACTTTGTATTCTCCTAGAGGCAGATTATCAAGCTCTGCTTTTCCGGATTCATCCGTTGTCAGTTCTGCAACTTTTTCACCCTTTGCATATTTCAGGATTCTTTTTCCTGTGTCATCTTTCTGGAAATCAGCTGTATAAATATCCTCTGCAGCATACACTTCATATACTGCACCGGAAAGATTCTGAACTTCATACTTAAAATCATTCTTATAGGTCGAAAGAACCTCTCCTTTTTTCTGTACAGTGAGTTTTCCTTTCACCGGATGATTCTCATATACAACTTCAATGATTGCATCACCTGATACCGGATCAGTCTGATACAGGGTATTGGTGTCCACCTGTATTTCGACATAATTTTTGTTAATGGTATAACCGTCCGGTGCTGTTACCTCTTCGATTCTATAATGACCGATTTTTAAATTCTGCGGCAGGATCAGATATCCATCTGTATCTGTGAAATAAGAGATATGTGTAACGGTTGTTGGGTATGTAGTTACCTGCTCTACATATTTTTCATGATCCATATCATAAATTTTAAACTCTGTTCCCGGAATTAGAACAGATTTTTTAGTCTCATCATCCTGTTTGATAATTTTCAGTTTTGCAGAAAATTCTTTATCCAAAAGAACTCTCCATGTCTGCGGCTCTGTTGGTTTATTCTCTGTAATCCGGACAATAAAATCATCTACAGGTTTGTAATTATGGGGTGTTGTAGTTTCTCTCACCAGATATGTTCCATATGGAATTGCAATGGATTTTACATAGCCTTTCTCATTTGTAAAAATTTCCGTTGCTCCATTTTCACCGATCACAACCGGCTCTGCAGATAAAAAATCATAATTTTCATCCTCTTTTACCACCAAAGAAGATACCAAATATGCACTAAATCCAGCTCCGGATAGTAATGCAGCATCTGTGTCTCCATTATTGGCAGCTTTAATAAGTTCAAACGGCTGTTTCTTCACCGTTTCCAGTGAGGTACACTCTTTTTCTACAACCGCTGTCAGATCACCTTCATCACTGCATACAAGATCATATTCATGCTCGTCTGCCAGATATCCTACGGATGGGGTAATTTCCTTGATGTAATACTCTCCAAGATAAAGATTCTCTATCCTTGCTTTTCCTTCTTTATCGGTAGTTAGCGTACCAATCTGGCTTCCGGCTTTATAAATAACGCCTGTCTTTCCATCTGGATGGGTAATGTCGTTTCTTGCATAAAGTCCATACACCGCATTTTCCAGGGAAGCATCTCCCTGTGCCTTATTTTCTTTTGTCTCGGCATCTTTTTTATTCAAAGAGATTGCAGCACTGACCCTGTCATTCACAAAAGTATGACTGAAAGAAATTTTTGCCTGTTCATCATTGGTATAACTGAACTGGAAAGAATAAGTATCTTTCTCATTTCTGACATAACCAGCCGGAGCCTGGACTTCTTTTACATAATAAGAAAATCCCACTGGAAGATCTGCTTTAAATGCTGCTTTTCCATCAGTACCAGTAATTGCAGTCTCAATCAGAGCATCTTTTTTTACTGCTACTTTTCCATCCACAGTTTTCATATCCTGTGCTGCAAACAGAGCAAAATGCCCTCCGGATAGTGTATTTTCAGTATCTTTGTCTTTCTTTATCACCTGCACCACTGCTTTCTGACGGTCATTTGTAAAGGTAGTCTCTGAGAAAGCCGCTTCTGCAGTCTGCCCTGCATAAGAAATGGTTACTTTTTTTGTTTCTTTTGCATTATAAAAATTTTCCGGGGCCTGTGCTTCTGTTACATTATAGCTTCCAAGCGGAAGATTCTTTACCGTTACAGAACCGTCCTCACCTGTGATCAGATTTTTCGCTACTTCTGCGCCTTTTTTGTAAACTGTTTTTCCACCTGCTGTTACAATATCCTCGGCAGCATATACGTTATAAACGGCTCCTTTCTGACGGCGTTTCTCATACTGGAATGAAGTTCCATTTTCATCAGATACAGCTCCTACAAAAACTTCTCCCTCTTTATAAACGGTCAGATTTCCTTTCTGCTCTTTGTCCGTTACAGTCTGTTTGGTTGTACTGCCAACTACTAATTTCACTCCATACGAAGAAGCCTGGACAACATAACCTTCCGGTGCTGTAATCTCTTTTAAGTAAACAGTATCCTGTGTCTTAGTAAGGGTTACACGTGAAGAACCATTACTGTCTGTTGGCGGCATTTTTACAATCAGCTTTGTGCAGGCGTTATCACTATATACCCCATACACTGCTCCAGCCAGATTTTTTCCAGTATCTCCATCTTTCTTTGTAATTTCGATAACTGCTTCTTCCGGCCAGTCAACTGTAATCTGCAGGTCAGAGGAATCCGTATAGTAGCCAAAACCAATGTCCTGTGAACTCTCCAGTTTTAAGAGCATTGCATGAAAATCCAGAGGAAAATTAGATGTGATCGCATACTTTCCTTTCAGGCTGCCCATATTGGCTGTTGTAGCTACAAGATGGAATTTCTCTCCACCCTTTACAGTAACATTTCCAGATGCCGTTTTTCCTGTGGTTTCATTAACAAGGCTTACTCCATTCTCCAGATGAATAGTAATGGTAAATGCTTCATTTGCCTTCCAGGTAAAACTTTCTGTTTCCTTTCCCGTTGCATTAACGGAAAGTCCTGGAAGAAGTTTCATTGCTGTCGGATCAGGCATTTTAGCAAGAGCTGCTTTAATCTCTTTCAGCATATTTTTAGCGGTTGTAGAAAGCGCACCTCCAAATCCGGATTCGCCATCATATAAATAGTCAACCAGGTAATGCTGCATGGCTCTTGTCTCAGAACTGCATCCATATTTTTCCATGATGGATTTTACATTGTACCCATTGAATGTATGTCCCCATCCAGGACCTCCATATCCATAAAACAAAGCTTTCCGCAGATACTTATCATCTCCGCCTTCATCCAGTTCAACCATATTTTTATATGTTGTTCCACTTGGAGGTGACTGCATGGAGTGCTGCATACAATACGCATTAACTGTGTAAGTCTTTCCGCCTGCTTTGTAGCGAACATATTTGTAGCTGTCATTTCCACCTTGTCCCATAACTGTATCAAACGGATGAAGCTGGCCATCTGAATAATAGTAATATTTATTTGCTTCAATATTTGTTGCATCATCCCATGGAGTATCGGCTGCAAGTAACATGATACCGTTTTCTGCCTGATCCATGGAAACACTTAGGTCAATGTCATCTGCTGGCATTTCAAAACTGAATTTATCCGATTCTTCGTGATAAGTCACCTCTGAATACAATAAATCTTCTGTATTTTCTGTCTGGTTTGCCTGTACTTTTGTTGTTCCTACTGCAATTAAGCTGCCTTGCGGCATATCTCCGGAAAATACAACGGTTTCTCCTGGCTGATACTGTCCATCTTCATGGTTCAGCTCAATATGAAATTCCTCTCCACGAACAATATTTACCTGATAATTTCCATCTGCATCTTCTGTTTTCTCTGTTCCATCTGTAAAAGAGTCGTCTGTCGCCTCTGGCATTTCTTCCGGATCTGTATCTGTAATTTTTTCAAATGTGCTGTCTGTATCCGGATTATCATCTATGGCAGGTTCTTCTGTTGAAACTTCCTCAGACGGGTTTTCCGGGATTGGTGTATCTATTGGCTCTTCCTCAACCGGAATTTCTGTCGGAGTTACTTCTTCATAGATTTCATCCTCTGACGGAAATTTTACATTTACCTCATCCTGCACAGGTTCTTCACTCTCTGCAGTGCCTATGGCTGGTTCCTCGCCTTCTGCTTCATTCTCATCTTCCTGGTTGCTTACAGATTCCTGATTCTCAGATTCAGCAACCTGCACCACCGCTTCCTTTACAATCAGCTTACGATTGATCTGATAAATTGGGTGGCCACTTACTGGCTCCACATAATAGACAGCTTTGTATGTATCTTCGTAATCTGTTGTAAAGTCCTGCTTTTCCTCATTTTTTGCCTCATGGAAAGTGATCTTCACCTTTTTTTCATCTGGTATTTCCAGTCCGGTAAAATCTTTCTCCACTTCAAAAATACTGCCTGTTTCCAGTTCCAGATCTTTTGCTTTTACCACCTCATCTGCATCCAGTTCATTTTTTACCTCTTCGTATAACGGTGGCTCTTCTGGCACTGGCACTACATCTGCCGCATAGGACAGTATTGGAGATAGAATTGTAGATAACACTGTAAGCATTGCCAAGAATCCCGACAAAAATCTTCTCATATTTTTTTTATTCTTCATTCTTTTTTCCTTTCTTCCGTTCCGGGAAAATCAACTGAAACTTTGGATTTCCGGTTTCTGAAACCTCCATCTTTATAGTTGCTTCATACTTCCTTTTTGTTTTCTCTGATACCAGATCTTTGAAATGCACCTGCTTCTCACTCAGCAGCTTCCTGACAGTTGCTTCATCAAGTGTTTTTCCCTGACTCTCAAAAAATCGGTTATTTTTCCATAAAGTAAAACTGCAATCACTTCCTGAACAATAATAATTTCTCTTTCCCACATAAACCTTATTGCCGCATCTTGGGCATTTTCCAATTTCTTTCCGACCATCTGAAAATAGTTTCTGGTATTCTTCCACTGGCTGTCCATTATCACTTACCAATTTGGTAACCATTTTTTCAATTTCGAAGAGAAATTCTTCTACATTTTTCTGGCCTCTGGAAATCAGTGTCAGATCATTTTCCCATTCTGCTGTAAGTTTTGGTGATTTGATCATTTCCGGAAGAATCCTGATCAGATTTCTTCCATCTGCTGTAGGTAATATCTGCTTCTTTTTACGCTCAATAAAGCCTTTCTCAATCAGTTTTTCAATAATCGCTGCCCTGGTAGCCGGAGTTCCAAGCCCTTTTCTCTCTGCGTCTTCTATCGTATCCGAGCTTCCATCGTGTTCCATGGCACTAAGGAGCGTATCCTCCGTATAATGTTTCGGCGGTGCTGTAAAATGTTCACTAAATTTTACAACAACACATTCAAATACCTGTCCTATTTTTATATCTAGAAAATCACTTTCCTCCTCTTCTGGCTTTTCTGCATTTTTCCCATATGATTTAAAGAACCGTTCTTCCACTTCTTTCCATCCATATTGGAGAACATTCTTTCCAGATGCAGTAAACAGTTCTCCATGACAGGAAATTTCAGGCTTAATACTCTCATATATGTATTCCTGTTCCGATGCACATAATAACTTTGATGCAATCAGCATGAGAATTTCTTTTTCTCCACCCGGAAGTGCTTTTAAATCCGTGTTTGCAATTTCTACCGTTGGTATAATTGCATGATGATCTGATACCTTTTTGCTGTTTAAAAGTCTTTTTATCTCTGGTTCCGAACCCTTCATTGATATTCCTGGAAATACCCTATTTACCGCATCAATAACCAAAAACGCATTTTCTTCCATATCATCTGTAAGATATTGGCTATCCGTCCTTGGATACGTCACCAGTTTCTTCTCATAAAGGCTTTGGGTATAGTCCAAGGTTTGCTGTGCCGTAAATCCAAAAAGACGATTTGTTTCCCTCTGTAATGTGGTCAGATCATATAATTTCGGCGGCTGTACCTTTTTCTTCTCTTTCTTTACTGAAAGAATCTGTGCAGTTTCATCCTTCATATCCTCCATCATCTGAACGGCAGTACTTTTCTCTTTTATCCGGCTGCTTACAGCATCCAATCCATCCATCAGAAGATGAACCAGATAATACTTTTCTTTCTGGAAGTTCTCGATGTTCTTTTCCCGTTCCACCAGCATTGCAAGTGTAGGTGTCTGCACCCGACCTACAATCAACCGATGGTGGTACAACACCGTAAACAGTCTGGTTGCATTAATTCCCACCAGCCAGTCTGCTTCACTTCTCGCCACCGCAGAATAATAAAGATCATCATATTCATGTCCATCTTTCATCTGCTGAAATCCTTCCAGAATTGCTTTTTCCTCCATGGAAGAAATCCACAGTCTTTTAAAGGGAAGTTTACATTCTGCCTGGTTATATACCAGACGGAAAATCAACTCCCCTTCTCTTCCTGCATCTGTTGCACATATAATTTCTGTGACATCTGCTCTGTGAAGCAATTCCTTTAAAATCCGAAACTGCCCTTTGGTACTTTCTTTGATCTGATATTTCCAATTCTCCGGGATCATGGGAAGTGTCTCATATCTCCATGCTTTCCAGTCATCCCGGTACTGATCCGCACTGGCCAGTTCAATCAAATGCCCAATACACCAGGAAACCAGATATTCTTTTCCTTCTAGGTAGCCATCTTTTACGTTTGTGGCATGAAGCACCTTCGCAATGTTTCTGGCTACGCTGGGTTTTTCCGCAATTACAAGCTGCAATTTTCTATCTCCTTTCTGCACCTGTCGCTGTAATTAAGTGAAACAAAGTTATTCCTCTGATTCTTCGTCTTCTACTTCACCTTCCATTTCATATTCTTCTAATTCTTCATCATCCTCACGAATTGTATCTTCCTCCTCATCGTCGTCCTCGTCCTCTTCATAATCAAAAGAAGTATTTCTTCCTTTCATAAATTTCCAATAATAGTAAGCACCACAAACTCCTGCCAGAACCAGCAGCATTAATAAAATCGTGCCGGAATTATTGCTTTTCTTCTCAGGTTCTTCCTTTTCTTCCGGTATGATCGTAACTTCTGGTTCCGGTATCTCTGTGATCTTCTCTGTTTCAAGTGGCAGTGCGGATTCTGCAATAGCCTGGTTCTGTGGAAGTGTGACCATGTTGGTATCCGTAAAGTTCAAAAGATCATTTTCGCCTACCTCTGTAAGAAGATAAACATTTTCATCCGTTTTATCCTTATCTACAATCAGATAAAAAACCTTATCACTTTTTGTCTTGATCGTATAAAATTCCTTTCCCCCTTTGTCCTGAACTGTTCCTGTTGTCATGCCGGAAGCAGAACTTTCTCCCTGCACCCGTCCGGTATCTGCTTCTGTATCCGTTTCATTTCCTGTGTTTTCTGGTTCTGTTGGTGCAGTAGCAGTCTCGTTCGTTGTCTGATGTTCCGTTACGGTTGCCGTAGCACTGGTGGGCTTACTTGCAGTTCCATCGGCTGGCAAAGAAGCTGCATTCTGCTCCGTTCCGGAAACCTCTGTATTCTCTTTTACTGCATCTGGATTTTCATAATAAGGGTTTCCTACTTTATAGATCTCTGACATATTTCCTGCTTTGTCTTTTGCCTGCAGGGTAAAGTATTCATAGGAAGTATCCGCTTTTTGCAAACGGACATTTAATGTATTATTCGTCAGTTCTGTGAATTCATTTCCATTGACATACAAAGCAGCAATTCCCGATTCCGCATCAACTCCCTGCACGATCAGTATCCCATTCTTCGCAGCCGCAATAATAGTTGGTTTGGTTTTATCAAAACACTCTATGTAACGATTCTGCTCATAAGTATTTCCATTCTGATCGGTAACTCTCACATAAACACTACAATTAGAAGAGATGGATACTTCCATATTTCCGGTTATGTCTGACCATCCTCCATTTTCTGAAAGTCTTGCTTCTACTTTTGCAATAGAAAAAGCACCTGTATTCTTTGTATCTTCCACTTGAATTTTTACGGTTGCCGTATCTGTCTGCCAGCCTTCGGGTTCTGTAAAGGTAATCCCTACTTCCGGTGTTTCCGTCACATCATTTCCTGCATCTTCCTGTGCCTGTTCCACTGGATCTGCAAGAATTTCAGCTTCTGATCCATCTGAAAAATCAACATCTTCCGGGCTACTTTCTTCTGATGATTCCACTTCTACATTATCTGCCCATACAGTCAGACTTCCGGGTGAACTATAAAAGAAAGCTCCTGCCGGAAGTCCTGCTAACGTAGCTGCGGTTAAAAATACAGCTGCTCTTTTATGAAATTTCTTCATTTTCTGTCTGCTCCTTTTCTCTGGTTTCCAATATCTTTTTTTGTTCCTCCTTGCTGATATCAATCATCAACTGAAGTTCCTCTGCGGAAACTCCATTGCTTCGGATAATTTTCAGATACTCCATATCCTCTGCCTGTTTCTTCTGTTCTTCCAGATCCCTTGCTTTTTTCTGTAGCTTTTCAATCTTAGCGTAGGTTCTGGCAAGTTCTTCTTTTATTCGTTCAATGTTCAAATACGCCCCTCCTTATGGCCTGCCAAAAGCATAAAAATGAGACTGCCAGTATGCAGAATTAATGGACGTATACTGAATTGGATTTCCACAATGGATCATCTGTCCATCTCCGGCATAAATTCCTACGTGGGTAACCGGCTCTCCCGCATCATACGTCCCAGTGAAAAAGATAATATCTCCTGGCCTTGCTTCTTCTGGTGATACAGGCATACAAATGTCATAAATTCCCTGTGCAGTAAGTCTTCCCATATTGCAGACACCCGAATTGGTAAACACATAGCTTACAAAACCAGAACAGTCAAAAGAAGTCTCCGGGCTGGAACCGCCCCATACATACGGCATACCAAGATATTTGTCTGCTTCCGCAAATAATCTCCGCACAGTCTCATCATCATAACTGCCGCCTCCACCATACAGCCCGCTATCTCCGGTACTGATATAAAAAACAGGATTATAATATTCCCCATCTTTGACCAGTTCCAAATATAACTGGCTTCCGGTTGCACTTCCTGTACTTCCCGTTGTACCAATTACAGTATCTGTTGTTACTTCCTGACCATTTGCTACCGAAATGCTCTGCAGATAAGCGTATTTAATCTGCACACCTTTTTTATCCTGCGTAACTACATAATTTCCAAAAGTTCCGCTATATCCTACATCTACAACAAAACCATTCATCGCTGACTTCACTTCTGTTCCCTGTCGTACATTAACCGTCACACCTCTGTGAAGTTGTGTCTGCCCGGTTCCATTGTTTACAGAATACCCATAATAGGTACTGATATAGGCATACCAGTTTAACTCAACCGGAGTTTTATATGTCTGTAAATTTCCTCTGTTGGAATAGACCTCTTCATAAATTTCCTGCTCATCCTCTTCCATTCTGGACAGAATAACACTTCTAAGCGGTTTTGCCTGAACAGAAACATTCAGTACATCTGCAGTTACTGTACGGGTAACTTCCACAGAGTTCTGATTGCCCTCTGCCAGAAAACATTCCCAGGTCTGATGACCATGTGCCTCAGCTACTGCGTGATTATCATAATAAACATCAAACTGGACACCATACTGGGCAAAGTTTCCAGTATCTTCTACGGTGTACTCAATCCCATTCATCACTACTTTCGTCCCCATTGGAAGAAATGGGTTTGCAGCATCAACCGCAAGCGTATGATTAGCCTGTGGCATTGCCCCTGAAGCAGTAGGTCCTCCACTCCACACGCCACAACAGATGGGACAATTACAGTATCCACTGGTCACAACATTTCCCAATGACTGCCCTACCTGTATTGTAGATGTTTCCTGCCGGGTTTCACTTTTTTCCTCTACGGTGATTCCGTACTGTAAAGAAAAAATTGTTTCCAGTTCTCCTTTTATCTCATCAAACTTAAAATCCCCATACCTGGCAGTCAGATAACTGATCAATGTATGAGGATCATGGCCGATTTCACCAATGTTATATCTGTATTCATCTTTTCCTGGATACCGGGCTTCCATCTGGTTTATTTTCTGTTGAAGACTGGCTTCCAACTGCGTATAATACAACTCTGCTTTTTCAATTTCGTCCGGATCCGCAATGTAACTGGAAGCGATTACCGTAGAAATTCCATTAGAAAACATAGCCGAACAGGAAGCAAATCCTGTCATTACGGAAAGAAGCAAAATCAATAACAACCCCATTGAGATCAGAGTAGTTACATTTCTTACAAATACTTCCTGTGCCTTTCTTGCAATTTTAGTAGCAAGATTTACTGACCGGATTGAGGTGTCTTTTGTTTCTTTTGCAATCTTCCCAGCCCGGTATGCCATCTGATACTCTCGCTTAATCCTCTGCTTCTGTATTAATTTTCTGATCAGCTTTTTCTGCATCTCTGGATGTTCTTCCAGATATTTCTGATATTGATACCTGGATGCACTCTTCCAGGCTCTTTGCTCTAAACGGTTTTCTTTATGTATCTGACTGCGGTTCTTCCGGATATTTCTACTGCTATGTTCCTGTAATATCCACTCACCTGAACGCACCAGCTTATGTGCTGCATCTACAGCACTGTTTTCCTCTTCGTCTTCGCCTGCTTTCTGATATACTGTATTTTTTAATGCTTTCTTTGGAACAGAAGACAAGGTTTTCTTTTTACCATCCGTTTCCCCTGTTTTTTTGTCGAAATATAAATGGTACTTTACCTTTGCTTTCTGTTCCTCATTTGTTTTCTTGGTATAAACAGAATCTTTCGGAATTTTGTTCTGCCTCTCAGCTTCCTGTTTTCTTGCAGCCTTATCCACTTCCTGATAAGTTTTTATTGTTTTTCGGCTATATTTCTGCTTTCCTTTTTTTCGGTTTGTAGAAACATCATTCTTCTCTGCCTGAAAATGTCCTCCATCTGTTTCAGCCGAAGTTTTCTTTTCTTTCTTCAGACTTCCATCTGTCTCCAGTTTTCCAAACTGCAGTCTCTGCTGTTTCTTTTTCTGTCGCTGATACTGGCTCCTGTGTTTTTCTTTGCGCTCACGTATTTCTACCGCTGAATCCACAGATACATCTGCAGGCTTGTCCCGATATCTGTACCGTCCCTGTGTTTTTCGTTTTCCCGGAGGACTGTTTGCAGCCTCTTCTTTTTTGGCAGGATTTCCCTCCTGAACTTTTTCGGAAAATTGTTTCTTTTCAGCTTTTTTATGAGAGTTTTTCTTCTTTTCAGAAGTAATAAATGCCTGTTCTACATCCTTCTGTTTATAAGACAACTCCTGATCGCTGTTTGTAACTTTTCTGGTCTCCTTTGTTGCAAGATTTTCCTCAACCAGACCATTTCTGGTCATACGGCTGACTTTCTTCTCTTTCGCCGTATATTTTTGTTTTCCCAATGTACCTCACCTCTGCTTTTTTGTCCGTTAAGTCTGAATCTCATCCGGTTTAGTACTCATCAAAGCATAGGTTCTGGTATCCTGCGGATATCTGTCTGCAAAAGGTATGATTACATTTCCGTAAAAAAGCAGCCCTTCTCCTGCATTACTGTTATTTACAAAAGAAATCTGATGCTTGGAAATATTCAATTTCTCCGCAAGGATCTTCTGATCCCCGCTGTGCTGATTTAACATCAGGATAAAATCACTGTTTCCCACAATACTTTCTACTGCCAGAGAGCCAAGAAAATCTGTTACATTCTGACTGATTCCTGTAATGATTCCACCCCACTTACGAAATCTCTTCCACATTTCAATAGAATAATTAGCAGTCTGTGGCTGGTTCAGCAAAAGGTGAAATTCATCCACATAATAACGGGTTGATTTCCTGCGACTGCGGTTCTGTGATACTCTTGTCCAAACCATATGCTGGACAATCAACATCCCTGCTTTTCGTAGTGTGGTTCCAAGTTCCCGGATATCAAAGCATACCACTCTGTTCTGCGTATCGACATTACTTCGATGGTTAAATACATTCTGCGATCCTGTTACATACAACTGCAGACTGTTGGCAATGTTCTGTGCTGCTGGTTTATCTGGTGCATAAAAGTTCAGACGTTCATAGAAATCCTGCAAAGTCGGCATATTTTCCGGTTTTGGATCATTGTAAAGATATTTTTTATAAATGTCTTTTACACACAGGTCAATCATGGAAACCTCATCACCATTTAATTCTGCATTTTGAGGTTTCTTCATAATGACCTCGCAGAAAGATGTGATAAACTCTGCTTTATCAGCAATAATGGTATCAATATCCTCCACATCGCCATTAATCCTGTATTTCTCCGGATGATAAATAACATCCAGGTTCACTTCCATAGGATTGATGTAATCATTACTTTTTGCACTGATTTTAATAACTTCACCATTTAAGGCATTTACCAGCGGAAAATATTCTCCCTCCGGGTCACAGATAATAATGTCATCGTCTGTAATCAGGAAAACATTGAGAATTTCTCTTTTCGTTGCAAAACTCTTACCGGAACCAGGAGTACCCAAAATCAGGCCGTTAGGTGTTTTCAATCGTTTCCGATCCACCATAATGAGATTGTTTGACAGTGCATTTAAGCCATAGTAAAGAGCTTCACCGCCTTGGAAAAGTTCCTGTGTGGTAAACGGAACAAAGATTGCTGTAGAAGTCGTAGTCATAATTCTCTGTATTCCAGTCTGGTTCATTCCCAGTGGCAGTGATGCCACAAGTCCCTGTTCCTGCTGATATTGAAGTCTCCGTATATTGCAATTATATTTCTGGGCGATTCCTGCAGTCTGATACACAATATTGTCCAGTTTTCTCTTATTGTCCGCTGTATTCATCAGCAAAAAAGTAAGTTCAAAAAGTTTCTCATTCCTGGACTGGATTTCATTGAGCAATCCCTCCACATCCTCTCCGTATGTAGAAATGTCCGTTGGAATAATATCCATATCATATCCGCTTCTGACCGCTTTCTTCTGTTCTTCAATTTTCATTTTCTGAATATTTGACAGCGTACTTTTCAGGCTTTTAATAGCTGCCTTGGGATCAATTGGACGCAGGTGCATATTGATGATAAGATTCTCTTCCAGATCCAGCAGATCTGCCAGCAGTTTATCCGTAAGTTCTGGTGATGTAATCTGTAAATATGACACGCATCCAAAAGTCTGTCCCATCCGAAAATAGCTGTCATTGCGAAAATCAAATCCGGTAGGTGCAATAAAGTCTTTTGTCTGCAGACCTGTTTTTGCAACCATCCCATAATGGAAATGGAAAGATTCTTTTGTGTCCATATTCATCACATCATGCAGAATTTTCAGACGTTCTACCCCATTTAAAGGCTCTGCCATGGCTCCCATCACCTTAAAATTATTCAATACACTGGCTTCAATTCTCTCCAGCCTGGATTTTGCATTTCGCAGATTATCCGCCTTAATGGAAAATGTAATATATTTTGTTTTTACAAGCCCATTATTTCCTTTGGAAAGCTGCATTTTCAACATATCCGAATATTCTTTCCGAATATCATTGAAACAGTCATCCTGCTCTGGAATATCAATATTTTTTGCATACTCATCAAAATTCACCTGTTGATTAAGAAATGTAATTTGTACCTCAACAGAGCTGTCAAATGAATTCAGGAACTCACAATAGTTCTCAAAAATAGCCGCTTTATCATCATTCTGCGCTAACTGGTAATTTATATCGTAGAACTGCACCATCTTTGAATAATAGTTATCATCTGTCCTGCAGATACCATCCTTATATATTTCCTTATATGGAATCGTATCCTGCGCTGTAAAAGGCTTCCTCTTCTTCTGATTCTCCGCTTTGATCATCCGAAGTTCTTTCAGACGCTTTTTTTCTTCTTTCGTAAGTCCGGTTTTCTGTTTCTTATTTTTTTCGGTCTGCTTTTTTAAGGAAATGGAACGGATTTCTCGCTTCCCTGGCTTCTTTTGCCTTTTTCTCAAGCCATGCACCCTCTTTCTCTAATTTATCGTACTCTATAATCCGGTCATATAAGTTTTGGGAACGATAGACCCTGATTCCAGGTCTTAAAAATTTCTGCCGGATAATGTGAAGCAATATTTTCTCTGCTGGAAATCCATCCTTTTCATACATTGCAAAAAAGAAAAATGGCAGCATCACTATGATCATAAGCGTTGCTGCCACATCTGTTCCCAGTCCTGCTTTTGTCAGCAAATAGACCGGAACACCACAAATTCCTGCCAGAGAAAAACATATAATTTGTCTTTTAGTTAAATTCAGTGCTAATTTTGTCTTTATTTTTGAAAAATCTTTCGGCACTGGAACATATGCCATATTCTTGTTTCCTCCTAATGTGCATTGAAGATTGATTTTGCCAGGGAACTGGTCTTAAACAGGCTGAAACATAAAATAACTGTATATGCTGCAACTGACCAGATAGCTGTATGAAGATTATCCGCAACTGTAATGGCATTTACCAGAACCGCATAAATCGCAACACATACCATCATAAAAAATCCCTGGAATCCCAACGCTAATAATGCCTTCACGTAATTATTTCCAATACTTCCCCATTCCCTGTTCGTAAATGTTGAAAACGGAATAGGTGCCACAGAGACATAAAGATATATTTCTATCATTCGTCCATATAAAATGACGGTAATCAGGACTGATATGATTTTTAGACATAAACTGACCAGCATCGTTTCCAGACCAAGCCCCAGTAATTCTCCGATTCCCATATCTTCAATCTGCGTTTCAAGAAGCGTTTTCAATGCTTCTGTAACATCAATAGATGCGGAACCGGTTATCATACCGCCAGCATTGGATACCACATGATTCGCTACATCAAAAATTGCCATCGCAATATCAAAAGTATGAGTAACAAGATATACCGCTACCCACATCTTGAAAATGTATTTGAAAAACATAAACGTATCCGTATCGTGCATATTGTTTTTTTCCATAATCATGGAAATCAGCTCATAACACAGTACAAATGTAATAATCATCCCCGCAATGGGGACAATGACATTATCCGACAGATTTTTTATCATGGAAAAAATGCCACTGTTCCAATTTTGGGGTGTTTTCCCAACCTCTGTAGCAATCGTTTCTACTTTGGTATTTACATCGGTGAACATGGTATCCAGGTTTGATGTGATCCAGCCTGTTAGCAGATCCTTTATGAACTCTGTTATTTTTTCGGTTATTCCACCCATTTATTTATCCAAACAAAGTTGCAAGCTGTGGAATCAGGTTTATTCCAATCAGTACGATGCCACCGCCCGCCATCAACTGTTTTATGTCTTTTATGAGAAAATATTTGCTCGAAATGAGCCTTGAAAAGATTAAAATAGATTAAATTTTGATAGATTTTTCTTATTTATGGGAGCCGGAACCTCTTTCGATGGTTCCAAGCTCCGGTATTGGTTTTAAGTTGAAATGAATTTCCATTGTGACCGTTTCAGGAGTACGGCAGTAATTTTCTGTTCCGTCTTTCTCCTGCGGTTCTGAGATAACGATTTTACTGATCAGCCGGTTCAGAAGATTGGCATCCAGTTCTTTGATGTCCGCATACTCGCTAATATCGTCAATCCACTGCTGGGACTGTGCATCCAGTTTTTCTTCCGTATTCAGCACACTCTCATTCTGGAAAAGTTCCTTTTTGATATCTGTCTGCTCCTTCTGTGTCTTCTCCAGCATCTTATCAAAAACAGATTCTGTAATCTTGTCATTGATAAGGTCATCATACAGTTTTGCAATCAGCCGGTCTAACGTTTCCAGGCGGTCTTTCTGCTTTGATACCAGCTTCTCCAGACTTTCCCTGTGTCCCTGTGTATCTTCCTCGCATAACTCCTTTACCCGGTTTTCCAGTTCTGTTCCGTCTCCGGTAACTGCTTTTGCACATTCCTGGATTCTGGTAAGGACTGCATCATACAGGTCATCAGCGTCCACCCGGTGCTGGGTACAATGTGCTTTCCCCTTATGGATATAAGTGGAACAGGTATAAACTTCATGCTGGTCTTTGGTGTGCGTCTTCTTCAACGTCAACGCACCGCCACACTCTGCACAGCGGAGTAATCCGGCAAACATGCTGTATTCTCCCTGTTCTGTCTGGCGTTTCCTGCCTTTCATCTTTGCCTGTACCAGATCAAATACATCCTGCGGAATGATTGCTTCGTGGGTATCCCTGACTGTGATCCAGTCCTCCGGAGCTTTATCTCCCTGATTGCCAATCTTGAAACGGTAGTACCTTTTCTGGGAAGCCATGTCACCACAGTAAACGGGATTCATCAGCAGGGATTTCAGATAGGATTCATCCCATACATATTTCCCATTTTCCGGGTCTTTCTTTTCCCATTTTGTGTAATAGGTGCGGAGTCCCCGTTTCCGGTGCCACCATGACGGGCAGGGAATCTGCTGGCGTTCCAGTTCTCTGGATATAAAGTTAATCCCATGACCGTCCACCGCCCACTGGAAAATTTTCCGGACAATCGGTGCTGTCTCGTCGTCAATCAGGAGATGTCCCTTTTCCTCCGGGTCTTTCTGATATCCCAGTGGTGGAACAACACCTGTAAACTTTCCCTTGGTTGCCTGCAGGTGATAGGACGCATGGACTTTCTTGGAAATATCTCTGGAATACATCTCGTTCAGCACGTTCTTAAATGGGGCAATCTCATTGTCTCCGGCAAAGGTATCCACATTATCATATAATGCGATATACCTTACTCCATGCTTTGGGAAAAACTCCTCCATCAGAAATCCTGTCTGTACATGGTTTCGTCCCAGTCGGCTCTGGTCTTTGGTAATTACAAGATTCACCAGTCCTTTTTCACAGGCTTTGAGAAGTCTCTGCAAATCAGGTCGGTCTGTGTTCAATCCTGTATAACCATCGTCCTGAAACACATCCACCACCTGCCAGCCCTGTGACTGACAGTAATTCACCAGTATGTCTCTCTGGTTGGAGATGCTGGCACTCTCTCCGGTCAATTCGTCATCTTTGGAAAGTCGGCAGTATACACCAACTCTCCAGGTTGCATTTCTTTCTATATTGTTACTCATATATCTGTTGTTCATCTGATACCTCCGTTACTTTGCACATCCTACGCAGATTTCAGATTACTGAACTCATAATCATTATACTGCTTATCTTTCATTATTGCAAGTTTATCTTTTGTTTTCGTGTCACGTATTTTCTGTGCGATCACCTCTGCAAACACTTCTTTTGCGTCCTGATCACCGTCAAAATATACTCTGATGTTGATAATTTTCTTCTTCACTGCCATTGTAAAACCTCCATTTTTTGCAAAAAAAGAGCAGCTAATCCATTTTTACAGATTAACTGCCCAGACTGTTGGTTACATATATTAAAATTTTTGTATTAACATTTCAGAAATTGGGGATATAATAAAGACAGGGATAAATCCCTGTCAGATGAACTGCATATTTTAATTTTCCCATTGAAAACAAGAGGAATGTGTGGTACATTTGTTATAGGAAAAGCACCCACTCCAAAGTGGATGCCGCCTGAGTTGACTAAATGGTCTTACGACCACCGCCTATCCTGTTGGCAGACAGGATAGGCATTTTTATTTCCTCTTGTTCTTCCGATCAAGAAAGGCAATAATCGCAATTAACAGGCTACCAAAAGCGATCAGTAAACTGAGTACGCCTAAGAATATTGAGATAATCTCATAAGCTGTCATATCACGCACCTCCTTTCTTTCATCTCAGAACCCCGAAAGGCTCCGGTCTGTAAATATCAGGAGGCAGCCACACCCTGTCACAGGTGCTTCCCCGTAACATTGCTGTTACCGGATAATCATACCATTATATCCGCCATATTACAATTCATTTTTGTTCCAGATTCACAGCAATCCTTATTCTGTATGGATACCTGCTATTTCCGTTTGATTGCCTTGCACCGGCAGACGGCAGACGGCAGATAGGGTATCTATAAAGCCTGCCGTTCACTCCAAAATTCTGCCGTCACCCATTCTCCCTTGTTTTTTTAATCGAATGGTATTTTCCTGCTTTTCATTCATCCGATAATCCAGTTCTTCTTTCATCCGGCTTCTGGCTTCTCGCATGGTTCTCTGGGAGATTCCCTGTGCTTTTGCCTTTTCATCCAGTTCCCGGATTGTGACTGCATTTCCGTCTGCAAGCAGTTCATAGATCAGTTTCGTTCCCCGTTGCAGTTTTGTTTCTGTCGGCTTTCCTTCCTTTCCGTCCAGAAGATCATCTGCGGAAATCTCATAAGCTCCCACCCAGCGGAATCCTTCTTCATCTCCAAGTTTAAATGCCATCGTCTCACCTGGAGGTGCAAGAGAACTTTTCTCATGGATCAGTACTCTTGTTGTCGGGTCTTTCTTTACTTTCCCGATAAAAAGCAGGCTTCTCACCGCCGCCATGATATCAATAGAACCAAGTCCCCGGTAAGTACTCTGTGTCCCTGAAGATTTATTCAGATGTCCGATCAGCACAATCGCACAACCGGTCTTTTCAGCGATCATTCCCAGTTTCCGGAATACCGGACGGACTTCATTTGCCCGGTTCATATCCACATCGGCACCGATAAAAGCCTGTACCGGATCAATGATTAAAAGTCTGACCTGATTCTGACGGATTGCTTTTTCAATACGGTCATCGGATAACGTCAATGCTTCCTCTGTATCATCAATGACCATCACCCGACTCAGGTCTGCTCCTGCTTCCACCAGCCTCGGCTTAATCGTATCTCCCATACCGTCTTCTGCAGTCTGATAGATCACATTAAAAGGTTCAATCTCTTCCATGTTCGGGAAAGTCTTACGGTTCGTGCAGGCTGCGGTCAGCATCATGGCAAAATAAGTTTTTCCCTCTCCTGGATTGCCCTGAATAATCGTCAGTTTTCCAAATGGCAGATAGGGAAACCACAGCCATTCTACACTGGTCTGTTCAATGTCTTCATAACACAACATCGGCACCAGTTCTTCCTTCTCCGGTACTTTCATTGTAACTGTTTCAATGATTGATTTCTTCCTGTCTGCATTTTTATCACAGAGGATTTCATTCCAGTCCTTTCGGGACGGTTTCAGACGGATGACACTGTATCCGTCCGGGATTTCTATTGCCAATTTCTCACTGGCTTCATTCCCTGCATGGTCATTATCCAGGCACAGGAAAACCGAAGTAATCTGAGGGCGTTCAGAAAGAAAAGCCATCAGTGCCGCACTGGAAATGCCACCCAGACTCAGGTAGCTCCGCTTTTTCCAGTCTTTGGGAAATAATTGGATAAAAGAAAGCAGATCAATGGCTGCTTCAAACACAAACAACTGATTATCCGTCCCTCTGTGACAGAATCCGTAAGATTTATCAGATTCAGCCACATCTCCCCGGTATTTTGTTTCACCAGTTCCCCTGCAATGGGCATATCTTGGAATACCGTCTGCATCTCTGCCAACAAACACCACATTATGGTGCTTCTTTTCTTCATAAATATCCCCACTGCCGATCCATTCCTCCACCATATTCTTTTCAATCCCTCTGTTTTCTGTCAGATATCTGATGATTCTATCATTATTTTCCTCTTTCTCTGGTAATCGGAAGTCAGGGGACGGGGCGGGGCAGGTACTGTTCCTGCCTTCGCCTTCCTCCCCGGTTAGCATCTTGACAGCTTCCGGAAATGTGGCATTGTAAAATTCCATCACAAAATCCACCGGATAGCCACCCCTCCCCTGACTGTGCCTGTACCACCGGTTTCCGGATACCGTTACACTGTCATGCTTTTTCCAACGGTATTCCTTTCCGCTTTTCCCTAGTTGTTCTCCCTGTGCGCTCAGAAAAGAAACAAGATCTGTCTGATTTGCTCTTATAATTTGTTCTTCTGTATACTGCATTTTGCTCATCCTTTCCCGTCTGTCCTGCTGACAGACTGTTATAAACTCATGTCATAGTTTCGCTTTTTCTTCACTGCCTGTTGTTTTGCATCACGCTCTGCACACTCTTTCTTTTTTTCATCCAGTTTTCTCAGAAGAGAGGTCTTCTTTTCTGGATTCTGCTCCGACTGGTTCAACGGCTGTTGCTCTGCTTTCCCGTTTTCTTCAAGAATCTCTTTCGCCTGAACTGTGTAAAATGTCGGGAACTTCACCTGCTTCTCCCTTTTTTCTTCTGAACGCCCGGAAGTATCTGCTTCTGCCATTTCCCGGTCACGTCTGGCAATATCCGCACAGCTCTGTACCTTTTTCACAAAAGTTAGTTCCTCCTGGTACGGCTGATTATCTGCTTTCAGCTCTTCGATCCCCGCCTGAAGTTCTTCTTTCTCCCGTTTCCATCTGGCAGTTGGCACTTTTCCATTTTTATCCAGATGTTGTTTCAGTTCCCGTTCACATTTGCGGTAATAATTGATTTCTTTTTTATGCTGCTGATAATATCTCTCCCGTCTTTTCTGAAAATAGAAATGGTTATACTCATCAATCAATGGCTGATTTGTTTTTATTACCTCTGCCATCTTTTCCAGATTCTCAAGTTCCTTTAACTGTTTCCGCTTTTCAGAAATTTCTTTTTTACTGACAGAAACAACACCGTTCAGTTCCTCAATCCGTTCCTGCAAGTCATCCATCGTTTCTATCTGATGTGTCTGAAGATAACTGATGGATTTTGCAAACTCCTGTAAATTGGAGAGATTCTTACCTCTCTGTTTCATCTCCGCATAAAAATTGGGAAGTGGTGGTCTGCCCTGTGTCTTTTTATCATAATAATCCTGCAGGCTTTCCAGCAGTGTCGGGTTCTGCCTGCGATCCAGCTCTGCTTTCATTTCCTCATAAGCTGTCTTCATCCACTGAATGGATTCTTTCAGAGAAATAAACATCTGGTTAAACTGCCGGATTGCCCGGTTCAATTCTCCGATCACCGTTTTGATTCCCTTTTTCTCCATTGCCCGGACTTCATATCCCTCATGGATGGTCGGGATCAGGTCAATCCCCTGTTCTTTGTAGGAACGGTGGTCGATTCTGGATGCCATGTGGCACTCCCTGAATTTCCCATTTACTTTCTCTGTCCATGCCCGCCGCCATTCTTTTAAAAGCTCCGGATCATTCCATCCGGTAGTAGAAACAGCATTGAACATATCTTTTCCTTTGGCATCCTTCACCCGGTTTCCATCCTCATCAAGAATATATTCCCTTCTCTGCTTATTGCCCCAGATTCCTTCCTCTGTAAAAGGACGGATTGGGACAAGCACATGGAAATGGGGATTATCCGGTTCTTCTTCATTTTCCGCTTTTCCCTCATGGACTGCCAGATCCACGATCATGCCACGTGCCACAAACTGCTCCTGGCAGAACTCTTTTGCCAGTCTGATATTTTCCTCAAGTGTCAATTCATTCTGCAGTGCAATGTCAAACGAATAGGCAAGCTGTGCCTTGTTGTTCCGTTCCACATGCTCCACCTCGTTCCAGAGTGTTTCCCTGTCAGTCAGACGCTCTGGCACATACTCCGGTGTCAGGATTTCTGTAAATATCACACCTGACTTGCTCGTATAATCGTGTATCTTGTTGTAATAACTGTCAAAAATCCTCTGCCCGGAAATATAGGCTGCGGAAGCGACCACCATCTGCCCTTTCCCTCTGGATACATTCCTTACTGAAAAATGATACAGTGCCATTAACTGTCATCTCCCTTCTCTGTCTTTTTTACTGCTTCTGCAATCTGCTGTTGATCTTTGTGTAAGGCGGCTATATGAGCCTGCCGCACAATACTCTTGTTGTAACTGCTGTTCTGCAGTTGATTCATCATGTCCTGGACGTCTTCCTGTTCCAGATCTCTGGACAGCGGAAATACTTTCTCAAACTCTGCCCCTTTGACAATCAGCCGGTGGGAACGTTCCCTGCGTTCTACCAGCTTCTTCCGCTGCTCCAGAATGTTTTTGTGGTGAATTGCTGCCTCCAGTTCCTGTCTGCTCTTTTCCATGTTGGCCTTCAGTTCCTCCAATGACATGGATTCATACTTTGGATTTTTTGCTCTGCTCATTTTCTTGTACTCCTTCTTTTTTCTGTAAACAAAAAGAACCGGCTTATTCATGAATGCCGATTCCTGGGTATAAAAAACTGAGGTCGTTGTCCTGTGATTAGGAAATGCTGACCTCAGCGTTTTTGAAATATTTAATTGTTGCTCCTTGGAATGAAAGTCTTTGTCACCATTGTCGTATAAATTTAAACTCACATCCCATATCAGGATTTCTTTAATTCTTCCATATACAGTTCAGCTATATATGCCGGACCAGTGCACCACAGCTTTGTCTTCTCATCATACAGTGCTTTTCCTGTCTTTGAACACAAAAAGTCTGTCAATACCTCGTTTCTGTCCTTGCCTGTCTCTTCTGCGATTTCATCTGTCACCATAGTGATCAGAAGGTCGATTGTATAATTCATTTTTTCCTTTGGAATTGTTACTTCAGCCATATCTTCTCACCTTTCACAAATTTCAGACACTCAATAGCTGCCTCAGTTTTAAAGCAGTATTGATCTTTCAATTTATTCGGCAGCAACTGTCTGATACAGAAATCGTCTGCTACTTTATCACCTGCAGTCCCAAAAGCACCCGCAAGATAAGCGGTAAGAGTAGCGTTTGTTGCATCATCCGCAATCTTTCCTGCAATGATATCATATTTTGCCATTTCACGTTCAACCTCAATAAACATTTTTTTCTTTCGGTGAGCGGCGATACAATGTAACCAGTCCACATCTGCATTTTCAAAAATATGCGTTTCAAGATTTTCTGAAAGTTTGAATTCAAAAGTTGAAATATATCCAAACTTCTGCCCCTCTTCAATTGTTCCGGTTGCGATGGCTTTGGCTATTGAGGTTCTCAGAAAACTTTCTGCCTGTTCCTTTGATGTGGTTAAATAAAATCCCTGTCCAAAATCTTTTCTCTTTGCACATTTGGCAAGATCTGGCTCTTTTACTTCACAATAACTTCCATGATAGAGAACAAATCCATCTTTTAACTCAAGCACTAATCTCTATCCCCTTTCTTTGCAAAAATTCAGTAATATCTTCAAGCACAGCTTCATCGCCTTCACAATGAAAAATCCCATAGCATTTTTCTATATATCCAAGAACATCGGCTTCTTTAAACAAGTGGATAATCTGTTCAACAGGTAAATGCCACTCTTCTGAAGCAAGCCGGATTAATCTTGTTTGCATGAAAGTAATCTCTGTTTTCTCACTCATAATGAATCCTCCTTAATTTCTTGGTCAATAATACTGGAATTTTCTACTCTTATCAATAACCCCAAGTCATCAGATTCCATTCTCCGCCTTCACTCCGTGCAAGCCACCATGACCAAGTGTATTCTTCGTTAGCTTCCCATGCACCGCCACCTTTTTTCGGCGAACGGAAACTGCTTTCAAATGCAATACATTGCGTAAAGGCTTCTTTATTATCATCCGTTCTTAAATTGTTCATCCATTCAATGTTATCTGCATTGTTGCATTCTTCATCAGGCATATAAGAAAGGCTATGCAATTCACAGCCCTCAAACGAAGTGAACTGCTTTTTTATAATCTCAATGGCAGAGTCTATTTCTTCTTTTGAATAAACGGAAGATGTTCCATAATCAATTTCCACTTTTGATGTATCGCCGTCTTTTCCGCATCCGGCAAAGAGAAGAACCAGCACAATGCAAAGCATTACGGTTATAATCTTTTTCATAGTGAATACCTCCAAATACCGTTTTTTCATTCTCTGCGACTTCCCGATAAACGGGAAGTTAACCTCCTGTTACTCATCATCTGTAAATTCCATCATCTCATCAACAGTGCAGTCTAGCTTCTTGCAGATCTTCTCAATCGTCTCCATTGATACATACTGATTTTTCCCCATCCGGGCAAGAATATTTCCACTGATTCCAGTGAGGTATTGCATCTCTATCCGCTTCATATTTTTATCTATGAGCATTTTCCACAATCTGTTATAACTTACGCCCATAAGCTATCTCCATATTTCTCATTCAAATATATTTTGATTATATCATGACCGTTGCTTCGCAACTATCATGATCCAATTCGCCGTTCGCCAATCATGCAAGCATGTTGGCTCTCTTGCGCTCATTATATCACGATTTCGTTAGGTTGAATACCTGTAATTTTTGATTTCTTCTGTAAAATGGAAAAGAGGATGCCCCGGCAAAGGGCAGCCTCTCCAACCATTTATTCTGAATTAATCAAATGGAATCTCACCATCTGGTGTTTCCATGAATCCATCTTTAACTGTTTTGGATGTTTCCGACGAATCCGCTCCAGCACCGTTATCCTTTTATGACACTGCCTGGAACTGGCTGTTATACAGATGACTGTAGAAGCCACCTTCTTTCAGCAGTTCTTCATGGGTTCCCTGCTCAATGATCTTACCGTCTTTCATGACGAGGATCAGGGAAGCGTTGCGGATCGTAGACAGGCGGTGTGCAACGACAAAGCTTGTACGACCTTTCATCAGGTTATCAAATGCTTCCTGTACCTGCAGTTCGGTACGGGTATCGATACTTGAAGTCGCTTCGTCCAGGATCAGCATTGGCGGCAGACAGAGCATAACTCTTGTGATACACAGGAGCTGTTTCTGTCCCTGGCTGATGCTGTCCTCATGCAGGACGGTATCAAGTCCCTGCGGAAGTCTGCGGATGAAATCCCAGCTTTTTGCCTCTTTTGCTGCCCAGATGATTTCTTCATCCGTGGCATCCGGTTTTCCGAAGCTGATATTTTCACGGACAGTACCGGATTTGATCCAGGTATCCTGAAGCACCATACCGAAGCTCTTTCTGAGCGAATGTCGGGAAAGCTCATCGATCGGTTTACCGTCGATACAGATTTTTCCGGAATCCACGTCATAGAAGCGCATCAGGAGGTTGATAAATGTTGTTTTTCCGCATCCGGTAGGACCTACGATCGCAATACGCATACCAGGTTCAACCTGAAGGTTAAAGTCTTCAATCAGAGATTTACTCTTGTCATAGCTGAAATCTACGTGGTCGATATCCACATTTCCATCCACCTTTTCAAGTACTTCAGAAGAATCGTTTACTTCTTCCGGTTCTTCTAAGAGGTCAAAGATACGTGTCGCACATGCAAGGGCGTTCTGCATTTCCGTGATTACGGATGTAATGTCGTTGAATGGCTTCATGTACTGGTTCGCGTAAGAAAGCAGTACGGAAAGACCGCCGACAGTCAGGGCTCCAAGCGGGATCAGGAATGCACCTGCAAGCGCTACGGCAGCGTAAATAATGTTGTTTACGAAACGGGTGGACGGATTGGTAAGGCTGCTGTAAAATACGGCTTTCTGGCTATATTCTTTGAGTTCTTTATTGATCTTATCAAAACGCTTTGAAGCCTTGTCCTCATATCCGAATGCCTTGACAACCTTCTGATTTCCGATCATTTCCTCGATTAGAGCAGTCTGTTTTCCACGGGTTTCACTCTGCTTTTTAAACATGGTAAAAGAGCGTGAGGAAATAAATTTTGCCACCAGGAAGCTGAGTGGTGTCAGAAGGATGACCATCAAAGTGATCCACACGTTCTTGGAAAACATGAAGATCAAGGTTACAACAACGGTCACAATGCCGGAAAATAACTGGGTAAATCCGAGCAGTAATCCGTCAGAAAGGATATCGGTATCGGCAATGATACGGCTCACAATATCGCCGGTGCTGTGCTGGTCCAGATAAGAAAGCGGAAGCTTCTGGATGTGGCGGATTGCCTGGGATCGGATATCCTGTACAATATGATAGGTCATGCGGTTATTGACAAGGTTCATGATCCAGATTGCGGCTGCAGCGATCACTACGAACAGAAGAATCTGCTTCAGATAGAGCCACATCTGGGTAAAGTTTACATTGTGCGCTGCTACGATCTCATCGATCGCATTACCGAAGAGAACCGGCACATAAAGCTGAAGAACCACTGATATTCCGGCAAGGATGATGCTGAGGATCAGGAGGATCCAGTATTTTCCGATATATTTAAAAAGCTTTTTCATTACATTGTCTTTTTTCATACCTACATCTCCCCTCTTTCATATTTTGCACGGTCTTCCGGGAACTGTGAGAAATAGATCTCACGATAAACTTCGCAGGATTTCATAAGTTCATCATGTGTACCGGATCCGGCGAGTTCTCCATTATCTAATACTAAAATCTTGTCTGCCTGGCGGATGCCTGCAACCCTCTGGGATACCAGGAAGGTTGTTGTCTCTCCTTCCAGTCCTGCGAGGGCTTTCCGAAGTGCTGCGTCAGTTGCAAAATCAAGTGCGCTTAAGCTGTCGTCGAGGATCAGTATTTCCGGCTTTTTCACAAGAGCGCGGGCAATGGTAAGACGCTGACGCTGTCCACCGGAAAGGTTCTTTCCGTTCTGCTCGAGCATGAAATCAAGCTGTCCGTCTTTTCCTTCTACGACTTCTTTTGCCTGTGCAACTTTCAGTGCATCCCAGATCTCGGAGTCAGATGCATTTTCATTGCCCCATTTCATGTTATCGCGGATGCTGCCTTTGAAAAGGACGGAGCGCTGCTGTACGATTCCGACCTTGTCGTGGATTTCCTGATTGGTGAGCTCTTTTACATTGCGTCCATTCAGTTTAACGGTTCCGCAGGTTACATCATAGAAACGGGAGATCAGGCTGACCAGAGTGGATTTTCCGCATCCGGTACCACCGATGATACCGACTGTCTGCCCTTTTTTTACAGAGAAACTGATATCAGAAAGGCTTGATGCACCGGCACCTGCATAGGTGAAGGATACCTTGTCGAATTCAACTTCATTTGCAGAAGGATCTGCCTTTGCAGAAGGGGTTTCCGGATAATGCATGGTAGTCCTGATATCCAGGACACCGGCTACACGGTCTGCACATGCCATCGCCTTGTTCAGTGTAATGATCAGGGAAGCCAGCTTGATCAGCTCGACGATCATCTGTGCCATGTAGTTGTAAAGCGCGACAACCTGTCCCTGATGCATGGTTCCGAGATTGACCTGGAGTCCTGCTCTTGCGATTAGGATGACAGTTGCAATGTTAATCAACACGTAGGTAAATGGATTTAACAGGGCGGAAATTCTTCCGACAAATTCATTTAACCTGGTCAGTTCGGTGTTGCTCTTTTCAAATTCATTTACCGACTCTTCTTCGCGGCAAAATGCGCGGATCACGCGGACACCTGTCAGATTCTCACGGGTAAGTCCTGTGACGCGGTCCAGGGCAGCCTGCACTTTTTTGAAAAGCGGGATGCTGACCAGCATAATGAAAATGACGCCGACAAATAAAAGAGGGATCGCCACAACGAATACCAGCGCACATTTAAAGTTGATCGTAAATGCCATGATCATCGAACCGATTACGATAAACGGACTTCTCAGAAGAAGACGAAGTCCCATGTTGATGCCGTTCTGAACCTGGTTGATATCATCGGTCATCCGTGTGATCAGGGTGTCCGTACCAATCGTATCAAGTTCGGTAAATGAAAAGCCCTGAATGTGGTCAAATACGGCCTGTCTTAAATTGGTTGCACAGCCGACACTCGCTCTTGCAGCAAAATACTGTGCGGTAAAACTGCAGCTAAGACCGACTGCAGCCATGAGGATCAGCACCAGGAACATCTTTACGATGTAGCCGTGGTCATTGTTTGCAATACCAATATCAATGATCTTGGCGACAACCACCGGAACCAAAAGGTCAAATACGACTTCCAGCAGTTTGAATAATGGTGCAAGAATACTTTCCATCTTGTATTCTTTCAGATAAACCCAAAGTTTCTTCAAACACACTCACTCCTGTTCTTTACTTCTTAGTTTTTTCTTGACCTACTCATTATAATGCGCTACCATCAATATGAATAATATTGTTTTTATGACAGCTTAATATAAAAAAAGTATAACAATGTGAGTGGCAAAAGGTATTTTGACCTATTTGATACCAGATTGCTACGTGCTTTGCACTCTCGCAATCCTCAAAAACATTCGTAATCCGCTCATTTTTCTTTGAAAAATGGCTACTTACTCATGTTTTTGGCGGGTCAAGAGGTCAAAAATCCTCTTGCAAGCAAGCTTGCATTGGCTTTCTGACCTTTTGACCCTGGTATCATCATATAACTAAACGGAGGGAAAAAAGAAAATGGAACTCAGACAGCTGGAATATTTCCGGGAAATCGCGAATACGGGAAGCATCAATGAAGCGGCGAGAAAGCTCAATATGTCACAGCCGCCCCTCAGCTATCAGATCAGGCAGTTGGAAAATGAACTGAACGTGCAGCTGTTTGAGCGTACCCATAAAGGGGTGATCCTGACGGCGGCAGGTAAGCTTTTGTATGACCGTGCGGCGAGCCTTCTGGATTATGCCAGATCGACAGAGCTTGAGGTGTCCCAAACGGGTAAAAAAAGGGTTCTGAGAATCGGGATCACGCCGACGACGGTCGGCACAGTCATGCCGTTTATCGCAGAATTTTCAAAGAAAAATCCCGACGTGAATTTTGAGGTTCACGACGGGATCACGTATACGTTATATGATTATCTTCAGGAAGGGATCATCGATATTTCGGTTGTCCGCACGCCACTCCGGCTGGATGATGTGGAGTCCGCAGTCCTGCATTCGGAGCCGATGATCGCTGTCTCCAATCCGGAGATGCCTTCAGAAGGACGGAAATCGCTCATTCTTGAAGATTTAGTCCACAGACCGTTAATTCTCTACCGGCGCTATGAAAAGCTGATTATGGATGCATTTCACGTGCAGAATCTGGTTCCGGAGGTGTTCTGCCTGTGTGATGATGCCAGGGGCGCTACCCTTTGGGTGAAGGAAGGGCTTGCCACGGCGATCTTCCCGCAGTCCATGGAGCCGCTTTGCGAAGGGCTGACTTGTCAGGTGCTTGATGAACCGGATCTGGTGACGAAGATCCTTCTGATCTGGCAGAAGGGGCGGAAGCCGACGGCGGTAGTGCAGGATTTTATGGATGTCTGTCTGAAATAATTTAAACCGTATCAAAAATAATAATCCTTAGTTTATTTTTGATACGGTAAGTGAATTGTAAGACGGATTCTCCATGTTCTGGCAGGTGGAAGCGATAAACATCAGTATGATCGATTTACGAATTGTTTTTCGATTATACTGCTTTTTCAAAGTCTGCCCCTATACCCATTTTCACTTCAAATGTCGTTCCGCTATACTTATTTGTATAAACTTCAATCGTTCCGTCATGAACCCGCACAACTTCCCGCACCATCGCAAGGCCAAGCCCCACACCTCCGAGTTCCCGGCTTCTTGACTTATCTACCCGGAAGAACGGTTCGAAGATCTGCTCCCTGAATGCCTCATCAATTCCATTTCCTGTATCCGAAACCGTCAGAACAACTTCGTTCTTCTTCCTTATTGCCGATACCGTAACGGATCCATTTTCCCGATTATATTTAATCGCATTTTCCACAAGATTATATAGCATTCTGTAAATCAGAATATCACTCCCTGTCAAAAACAATTCTTCATCAGCCTTTGCTCCTGCTCCCTGTGACTTCTGTATCAGTTCAACCTTTTTTTCCTGTGCCAGCGGTTCCAGATCTGTCAGCACTTCCTCGATCAGACTATGGAGCTCAATTCTGTCATTTCGCGATACGGTCTGTAATTCGCTCATATCCAAAAGCGTTCGGACCAACTTGCTAAGACGTTCATTCTGCTCCGTTACCATCTGAATTGTCTCTTCTGCCACTGCGGTACTCTCCGGATGTTCTGTTGTATGGTATAGATCCAGTTGTGCCTGGATTAAAGCCAGTGGAGTACGTAACTCATGTGCTGCATTTCCCGTAAACCGGCGCTGCGTCTCGAATGATTCTGAAAGCCGTATAAGCATCTTATTGTAAGATATGCGAAGTCTGTCCAGCTCTGCAATCTTATTCTCTTCGATCGTATAATCTTTCAGATTCTGTGCCTGAACTTTTTCCACTGTCTCTGAAAATTTCCTGAGTGGTTTCAATGCCCGTCCACTGATAAAATAAGTCGCTGCGCCGCCAAACAGCGCTACAATAGCAGTAATCAGAAGGCTTCTGCTTCTATAATCTGATTTGGAGTTATAAACCTTCATGGAAAACTGTGACACAAAGTCATCCCACTCAGTATCCGGAATATCAATGTACACCGATTCCGGCTCGGTGCCCTGATCCGTGATAGACTCCTGAAGCGTATCGAAATAATAGACTCCGTTTTTATATAAGAAAAAGGTAAGACATCCGCATAATATGGTGATCAACACGGTTGTAAGAAGTGTTAATTTCCACTGGAGTGATATTTTCTTCATGCTTTGCTATTTCCCCCTATCTTATAGCCCTCACCGATTTTGTTCACGATTGGATCATATCCGAGTCCTGCTTTCAGTTTTTTTCTCAAAGAAGACATATGTACTCGGATGGAACCGCTAAAACTATCCACAGAAGAATCCCAGACATGCTCGATCAGTTCTTCCTGACTGACCGGTCTTCCCTGATTTAAAAGGAGATATTCTAAAATCCCATTTTCTTTTCTCGTCAACGCAACCGGGTTATCGTCTGCATATGCAACCCTTTCTCTCGTATCAAATCGTAGTTTTCCGCATTCCAGACAGATATTTTTTTGTATAAATTTTCTTCTTGTCAGGCTTCTCACGCGCGCTTCCAGCTCCTGCAGGTGAAATGGTTTTTCCATATAATCATTTGCACCGGAATCCAATCCTTCAACTTTATCTGCGATCTGACTTCTCGCAGACAGGATCAATACTTTTGTCTCTTCATTTTCTTTGCGAAGTTCCCGAAGGATCTCCATCCCATCCACCCCGGGCAGGTTAAGATCAAGCACGATCAGGTCATACAGTTCCGCATAGATCATCTCCAGTGCCTGCTCTCCGTCATTACACATGTCCACCTCATAACCTGCCAGATGCAGACTTTTCGCGATCATATCACATAATTTCTTTTCATCTTCAACAACTAATAATCTCAATTTACTTTTCTCCATTTTCTTAACAGGAAATTTACATCCCATATTATATAATGTAGTCACTGAACGGTCAATAAGCCGACTTTGAGCAATAACATTGAAAGGAGCAGTTACTATTTACAGTAACAAGTGGTATCTTAATGAAATCAGAAAAAGCAACACAAATTTTTTTACTTGCAGCCGGTCTTGTATTTTTCCTTGTCGGGATTTACCGTGGAGAAGCTGCAACTGTACTCAGTAAGGCAATAAAATTATGTATGGAGTGTGTCGGAATTGGATAAGAAATTAAAATCAAACAAGAACTTCCTGGTTCGTTTCCGCGGATGGTTTCAGGCAGCTGCAACACTGCTGACCAATCTTCATATTCCGAATCTGTTTAAAGGGAAAATTTATCAGGGAAAGGTAAAAACAATATGTGTACCCGGACTGAACTGCTACTCTTGCCCGGCTGCCACAGGTGCCTGTCCGATTGGAGCTTTCCAGGCTGTAGTCGGTTCATCAAAATTCAAGTTCACCTACTACATCACCGGATTCTTTATCTTGCTGGGAGTTCTGTTAGGACGATTTATCTGCGGTTTTCTCTGTCCGTTTGGATGGTTTCAGGATTTGTTGCATAAAATTCCGGGTAAGAAACTGTCTACTGCAAAACTAAAACCCCTGCGGTATCTGAAATACGCGGTTCTGGCCGTTTTTGTTATACTGCTTCCGGCATTTGTGACTAATTCGTTGGGGATGGGCGATCCATTCTTCTGCAAATACATATGTCCACAAGGCGTACTTGAAGGTGCAATTCCACTGGCACTTGTTAATTCGGGAATCCGCGCGGCACTCGGGAATTTATTTACGTTTAAGTTTACAATCCTTGTACTTGTAATCATCTTAAGTATTTTGTTTTACCGCCCATTCTGTAAGTGGATCTGCCCGCTTGGTGCCATCTACTCGCTGTTTAACAAAATATCATTACTTAAGATTAAGGTGGATCCTGAAAAATGTGTTAACTGTCAAAAATGCAGCCATGCCTGTAAAATGGATGTAAATGTAGTAGACACACCGGATCACCCGGAATGTATCCGATGTGGAGCATGTATGAAAGCCTGTCCGACAAATGCGATCTGCTATCATTACGGATTTTCAGGCAAGAAACAGGCTGACAATAAATAAGCAAAAATGAATCAAATGATATTCAAAAGGAGATTAAAAATCATGAAAAACAAAACAAGTAGAACAAACTCAATGAAATTAAAAAAAGTAATTGCGGCATCTCTTGCCGTTTTCATTCTTTTTGCATTCACAGGTTGCAAAACTTCATCCGGTTCCGCAACAACTGAAAGCTCAAAGCAGGAAGATACTTCCACAACAGATTCAAGCAGTTCGGGTGATCTGAATGAAAAGCTGAATGACCTTTACCAACAGGAAAACCAGATCTTTGCAGATCACAAAGATGTGTGGGACAAAGCATTTGGCTTTATGAGCAAGAACATTGACGATGATACCAAGAATGAAAACTATGCGGACTTTCTTGCAAATATAATAGAATCAAACAAAGATTCTTTTTCCGAAGAAGAATATGCTACTTTGAGTAAAGACATTGAAACGATCCGCGGTATTGAAGAAGAAATTGCAAAACTTGAAAAAGAAATTGCCGCAGCTGATCCTTCCGGCAGTAGTTCCTCCGGCACAGATGACTCTACAGGTGTGTTTCACGGTTTCAAAGGGAAAGACCTGGATGGTAACGATGTAGATGAAAGCCTTTTCACCAAAAATAAAGTTACGGTTGTAAACTTCTGGTTCAGTGGATGCAAGCCTTGCGTTGAAGAACTTTCTAAACTGAATGAATTAAATGATACAATTAAGAAAATGGGCGGTGAAGTTGTTGGTATCAATACAGATACATTAGATGATAATCAGGATGGTATCAAAGAAGCGAAAGAAATCTTGAAGGCCAAGGGAGCTTCCTACAAAAACCTGACTTTCGACTCCGATTCAACAGTTGGAAAATATGCAGGAAACATTATGGCATTCCCGACAACAGTTCTTGTAGATAAAGACGGAAATATCGTTGGCGAACCTTTCATGGGCGGAATCGATGATCAATCAAACTACGAGCAATTAATGAAACAAATTCAGTCCATACTTGATCAGGAATAATTCATTTACTGAAGATGTATGCTAAATGAGGCTGTCGCATTAGTGCGGCAGCCCCTATTTTTTTGGTGTATCCCTATTTATCAGGATTCCATGTTTAACCTTCTGCTAGCTCTGAAGTGTTCCTAATGCTTTGTTTATGATTTAGGTAACATTCAAGCGTAGCAATACAATTCTCTGTTAGTATGTCTCGAAAATGCTTTGTTTCTTTTATGTATTGTATTTAAAAACTCATAACCTGCTCTTCGTCAAGTCTTTTAAGAATTTCGCATGCCAGCTTAACAGCGTTATCAAAGTCGCTATAAGCTGAAATTCCGTAATGTGTGTGCGCATAGCGAACCGGAACTCCGATAACGATAACCGGAACCGCTTTTTCAGTCAGATGTATAGCTGCACCGTTGGTTGAACCGGCACTACGAACTGCATCCTGAACCGGAATACCAAGCTTTTCTGCCAGATCCAGTGCATATCTTTGATAATGTGGATTGGTGATCATACGGGCATCAATGTGACGCAGCATCGGTCCTCGCTTGATAGCTGTCTGAACCATATACGACTCAACGCAGGTATCATCTGCCGGGCATCCCTCAAAAACAATTGCGATATCCGGTTTAATTACCTGTGCTGTTACAGTGGCACCGCGTACACCAACTTCTTCCTGTGCTGCACAAGCGCCAACAATATCCACATTCAGCTCCTGACCAGCCAGGGTATGCATAGTCTTAAGAATTGCCGCACATCCCAGACGGCAGTCAAAGCTCTTGCCAACCATCAGATCTGTGGTTTCTGAATATGTAAATGTCACATCCGGCACTACGGGTTCACCGATACGAATGCCGAACTTTTCAACCGCCTCTTCTTTAGAAACAGCGCCAACATCTACCGTGATATCTTTCATATCCAGAGGTGCTTTACGCTCCTGCTCTGTCATGAAATGCGGAGGCTTGCTGGCAGTAAGCCCCGGAATATATTCTCCGAACCGGTTGCGAACCAAGACTTTATGAGCCGGAATATTGTGGTTAACCCAACCTCCGATCTGAATGATGCGGAGAGTTCCGTTCGGGCAGATAGCCTGCACCATAAAACCAACCTCATCACTATGTGCGTCAAGCTGAACAACCGGACGTTTGCCGTTATTTTCTTTACGGCGGATATACAGGTTGCGCATGCGATCTTCTGTAATTTCTCCGAGTCCTTCTGCGTAAGGACGAATTGCTGCAACCACTTCATCTTCGAAACCGGATGTACCGTTTGCATTTGAAATTGCTGCAATCATTTCCAATGTTGTTTTTTTATCCATTATGACACCTCTTTATGAAAGTTTTACTTTCTTGAATTCTTCCATGAAATCAACAATATAGTTTGCTGTAGTCTCAAGCATTTCCTTGCCCCACTCTTCTGTAGCGGTACTCGGATGATCCGGTCCGATCCAGCCGTTGTCTGTTACATGCGGAGTATTGCGTATAATATCAACGTTAACTCCCTTGAACTCAACAGAACGGAAACCGGTTGTCTTCAGATTATCAGACAGGTGCTTAAACTGGAGTTCACCACCTATCTCACTCTTATCAACTAAAGATGGATCAATTCCAAGAATTGCAGCTGTTTCCTCACCGCCGCCATGGCCGCCTTTCCATGCTGGGTTCATATCCCATGCCATCAGCCACCAGTTAAGCATAGCCACCAGACAGCCCTTATCTTCGAATTCCATGCCAAGGCGTTCAATCATCTTGATGTTTCCGCCATGCCCGTTCAGGAAAACGAATTTTCTTGCGCCGTGACGATACAGACTCAGAAAAATCTGACGGCAAAATTGATAGAGTACCTCATTGTCAATATCAATTGTACCCGGATATGGAGCTAAACACTGGCAGGAACCATATGGAATGGTCGGAGCAATCAAAACATCACTCTTCTTTTCAATTTTCTCTAACAAATGATCCGGAATCAGTGTATCAGTTCCAAGTGGCATGTGACGACCGTGACACTCAATACTACCGATAGAAATAAGTACCATATCGTTTTTTTCAAAATATTCTTGAGCTTTCGGCCAAGTCAAATTTGTAAGTCTCATAAGTTCTCTCCTTCCTACTATAATTATTCTTCTCAGCTGAAAATCGGACTATTCGGAAACCAGACAGTCCGACATCCATCAATTACTGCGTTGCTTCCTATTCCCCTTTAGGATTTTTTTATGACAATGCAGAATTTTTGAGCTACTCTTGATAACCCAAGTATAGTCCATGCAAATATGATTGTCAACAATTTCAACTTAATGTTAACAGCGGGAAAATAGTGCTTTCGTTTTTGCTAACAATCCACTATAATTATAATAAGTTTTTTGCTAACGGACAAAAGACATCCGTATAATTTTTTCTATTAATTAGTAAGGAAATGAAACATGCGAGAAATTGGCGGTATGTTCTACTATGAACCAAGCGTACCTATCGAAAACGGATACTTATTCTGAAAATTTTATGAGGTAAATATGCAGAAACAAAGAAAAACATCAAATACTACTACATCAGAAATTGTTCTTGAATCTCTGCGGGAGCAGATCATCAATGGAATCCTTCAGCCTCAAGAAAAACTGGTAGAGGCTGAAATTGCCCGGAAATTCGGACTCAGCCGAGGTCCTGTGCGCGAAGCACTCCGACAGCTCGCTGTCGAAGGTTTAGTCGATTACTGTCCTAACAAAGGATGTACAGTCGCACTGCTTTCTCCACAAGACGCTTATGAAGTCTTTTTTCTGCGCGGCAGCCTTGAAAAACTGGCAATCCAAAAAAGTAACTGCCTTCTTAGTGACTATAGTCTCATGATAATGGAAGCCAGTATTGAAGAATTTCGAAAGGCTATTCTCGAAGGCAATACTATGAAGGCTGTTCGTGCAGATGAGACATTCCACCTGCAGATCATTCGTTCTGCCCAGCTTAACCGACTGACCAAAATGTGGGAGCTGCTGAGTCCACTGAATGGTGCCATGTTCCTCTCGGTTCAAAATGCTAATCGCTTTGGACAGTTAAGCGGAGATGCTGAAACGCTTCAGAATGCCAAATGCTTAGAACCAAACACACCGGATCAAAATACCTCTTATAACGGAAGCGCTGCAGTATGGACACACCAATGTCTGTTGGAGGCCATCCGGATTAACGATCTTCAGACAACCTGTGATCTTCTGGATCAGCATTATGAAGAAACCGGCAGACGTGTATACAGACTTTCACTCATGAAAGAACAGAGCTTTTGATCCGTTTCATTAATAATGGTTTGAGGGGCAAACTTGAGGGTTTGGTTTGAAGGGTTCATAATATGTTTCTTTTGTCTTTTGGATCGACTTCATCACCAAGGATTTCTTTCATTTCATGTATAAGGATTATGCACAGTCCGTTTTTCATAAAACTTATTCTGTTTTTCAACTTCTGTGATATAATGCTTTATTATAATAATTCCCATGGACAAAATGAGGTGAACCAAGTGAAAAAGAAAACACTTGTGCCTCTTATCACTTTTTTACTGGGCATATGCCTTATTAGTTTGATTGTATACAAAACAGACACCCACGAAAAAGAGCAGAGACACATAACAGCACAATTAAACGTAGCCACCTATGGCGAACAAATAAAGAATGAAATTACAAATGGAATTGAGATCACAGATACCTTGAAGCAAATCTTAATAAGTGAAGATGGCGAAATCCATCAGTTTGAAACAATTGCAGGAAATCTTATGTCTGATTCTATTGAAAGTGTACAGCTCGCTCCTAATGGTGTTGTTACAGATATTTATCCGGCTAATGAAAATGAGGCAGGTAAGATTGATTTGATCCATGATAAAGACCGCGGAAAAATTTCCTGTTACGCAAGAGACAACCATACAATCATTACGCAGGGCCCCTTCAAATTAAAACAGGGAGGATATGGAATTGCAGTCCGCAATCCCATATACCTGAAAGATAAAAACGGACATGAGTATTTCTGGGGATTTACTATTGTTATCCTGCGTGTTCCGGATATTTTTTCAGATTCAATCAGTGCACTTTCGAATTTTGGATACGAATACAAAATTTCAAAAACAGACGCTCCATGGAGTGATACTTATAAAGTGGTTTATCAATCAGATGGGCAAATAAATCATCCTGTTTCTTATACATTTACAATAGGAGATGAAAACTGGAAATTTGAAGTAACTCCTAAAAGTGGATGGAGAAATGCCACATTACTGATAATCATCATCGGAATTTTTCTTACAATAAGCCTTCTCCTGTCAGTTCTTACCAGAGTATGGTTAGTAGCAAAAGAACATAAGAAAAAGTTTCAGATACTGGCGCGCACAGATTCTCTTACAAATATTTATAACCGCTATGGATTTGATGAATTTGCAGAAAAAATGATTCAAAAAAATCCAAAAGCACATTTTGTGGCTGCGCTCCTTGATATCGATGATTTCAAGTTTATTAATGATATCTATGGACATAATTACGGAGACAGGGCACTAAAGAATCTTGCAGACAGCATGAAGACTTTTTTCCCATCCGATGCATTACTTGGAAGAAATGGTGGTGACGAATTCTGCATTCTTTTACCAAATTGTACCTTTGCAGAAGCAGATATACAGCTGCAGAAATTCACCAAACTTCCTAAATCATTCTCATACCATGGTAAGGAACATGCATTTTATATTTCTCTAGGATATGCAGAATATCCAACATTTGCATCCAATCGTTCACAACTCATGCGCTGCGCAGATGCCGCTCTTTATGAAATAAAGCTTCATGGAAAAAATGGATGTATGGTCTACAGAAAAGGACTTCGGTCAGGTGCCCGCAAACAACTTGGATTCGCATTCAAGGATATCTCTGAACATCTTCCAGGTGCATTCATCATATACAGAGCTGACAAAGAAGATGATGAACTATTTTTTGCAAATGATGAATTTCTTCATATGTCCGGATATAAAGATATAGATGAACTGTTCAGACTTACTGAGAAAAGTTTTCGCAACTTGATTCGTGAAGATGAACAGCAACAGATAGAATCAAGTATCTGGGAACAGATTGACAACGGCAATGAAAATGACTATATTCACTTTCATCTTCGAAAAGCTGACGGAACTTATTTTTCTGTTCTTGATCATGGAAGAATTGTAGAGAGCCCGCAATACGGGAAAGTATTTTATGTATTGTTCATGGATTGGGAAGATATGCATATTCGTTACAATGATAAATTCGCAAGATAAAATATTGCAAAAAACAGAGCGTATGATCTATTTTCATATAATGTTTATGTCGGCAAGCTCTATCAAAAGGAAATCGACTTTGTTGCTCAGAGAAGCAACGAGAAGTTTTATATTCAGATCAGCGACAACATTTCCGGGCAGGAAACATTTGAAAGAGAATGCTTTCCTCGGCTTCAGATTCGAGATGCTTATCCGAAAATGATTATTGCTAGAACCAAACATCCCCCATATAACTATGAAGGAATCGTAATTCACGATATAGCCGATTGGTTACTACAAGAATAAGCAAGGCGAAATATCTCCAGCATTCTCTTTTGAAATGATGGAGATATTTTTATTATGACGGAGATTGCAGATGAATTCAGACGAAGCATCCTATGAAAAGAGTTTTATATGGATGTACTGAACTGTGATCCGATGTCTTTTGACAAGGAATGCAAACTGACTATTTAGTGGCTACACCCCCCAAGCCCCTGTAGAATAAATAACGCCAGTACTGGATATCAAAAATCCCGCACCGGCGTTATTTATTAAAATATTTTGTTTTTTAATCTTCAACACTCTCTACTGAAACTTCTTTTTTCTTCCTACTTTTACCAGAAATCATCTTGTGTCCTGTATAAATAGCCATAATCATGCAAAGCAAAGAACTTGCTGCAAAGTACTTATGGCCTTCTTTTGATCCCTTATAACCTGTATAAAAAGTTCCAAGCATTGTAATCAGTGCACCGATAGACCAATATTTATGTGATTTCATTCAGATACCTCCTGCCGTTTTTCTTAATCATATACCTTTTAAAAGATATATACAAACTGGAATTTTGTGATTACAAGCATTCTCTTTATTTATAAATCAAATGCTAACATCTATGTGTTGGACGATTTTCTGTTGTCCAGTTTTTCGGGTTGGTGTCATCCTGTACAAGACCAGCCAAAACTGCCTCATAATGTGCAACTTTTTCATCCATATATTTTGCGGTAGCTTTTGCTTCTTCCACTCGCTTATATGCTTCTTTTCGTTGCTTTAGAATAATTTCATATCGAGCTTTCAAGTTTTCCTCAGATTCTTCCAACAGGCACAAGCGGCAATACTCTTTGATATCCTCAATGGACGCTCCACATCCTTTCAGACATTTAATCCCCTGCATCCAGTTAATGGACTCCTCGTTAAATACACGACGGTTGCTACCATCACGCTCGCATGGAAGTAATCCCTGATCTGTATAATAACGCAATGTATGTTCTGTCACGTCAAATATTTCCGCCATCTGCTTAATTGTATAATACATAATTCTCATTTCCTCACATTTTTTCTTGACTTCGTGTAACACGAAGTTATTAGAATAACAATAACACTTAAATAATGTGTAAATCAAGAATAAATGGAGGATAAAATTATGTTATATCAAGAAATTGCCCCCGGAGTATCTATGCCTATGCTTGGATTTGGAACTTTTTTGACCAATAGTACCGAATGCAAACGTTCTGTGGCAGAAGCTATCCGCACAGGATACCGCCTGATTGACACAGCAGAGGCATACGGCAATGAAGAACAAGTTGGAAATGGAATCAAGCAAAGCGGGATTGACCGCCATGAACTTTTTCTTGTAACCAAGGTCAACTTCAAATCATACGACCACACACGTGCAACTATTGAAAACTCGTTGGAACTGCTTGGTACTGATTATCTGGATCTTGTACTTCTGCACTGGCCATTTGCCAATTATTACAATGCATGGCATGAGCTTGAAATTCTTAAGGCTGAAGGAAAAATTCGTTCCATCGGTGTCTCCAACTTTGAACCGGACAGACTGGTTGATCTGATTGCATACAATTCAGAAAAACCGGCAGTTAATCAGATTGAAACGCATCTGTACTGCCAGCGTCAGGCAGAACACAAGTGGGAGAAAAAATATGGTGTAGCACACATGGCATATGCACCATTGGGGCAGGCGAAAGCTAATTCCATGTATGATGAATCTGCTGTACGAGAAATTGCAGCCAACTACCATAAAACTCCTGCCCAGGTACTGCTTCGACGCTCTATACAGGATGGTGTGACAGTCATTCCGAAATCAGTTCATGCGGCTCGTATTGCAGAAAATTTCAATGTATTTGACTTTGAATTGACCGCAGACGAAATGACCGCACTTCGCAAACTGGACAAAGCAACTCCTATGATTGGCAATCCGGAAAATCCTGAACTTGTGGAAATGTCTATGCAATGGTAGGAGGTAAACATATCATGAAAAACATTTTAATACTTGGTGCAACCGGAACAGCCGGAAGTGCTCTCACACAGAAACTTCTGACAGATACAGATTGCCATCTGACACTGTTTTCCCGTCATGCAAAGGGAATCTATTCAGATACATCCCGTATAAAAGTCATCAATGGCGATGCCGAAAATATATCAGAAATAAAATCTGCACTATCCGGTCAGGATATTGTATATTGTGCCATTTCCGGAGATGCACTGCCTAAAATTGCAAATGTACTTGTTTCCGCTATGACTGAATCCGATATGAAACGTTTGATTTTCATGGGTGCAGTTGGCATCTACAATGAAATTCCTGATGAAATTGATGGCGATGATAATCTTGACAACGAACCAGCCCAGATTCCAAACCGTAAGGCAGTAGATATCATTGAGGCAAGTGACTTGAATTATACTATTCTCCGTCCTGGATATCTGAGAGATGGTAATGAAAATGATTTCGTTCTCACCTTCAAAGGCGAAGCTGCCAAGGGCTATACAACTTCTATACCGGCATTAATGAATTTTGCTGTAAAACTTATATTAAACGATACACTTTATCTCAAAGAAAATGTCAGTATAACGAATGATGCCAAAACTGAGTCTTGATCTATGATAAGCATAGACTCTTGTTAATCTGTGTCTTTCTATCAACTATCTATAAATTTAACACCACCATTTGTATAACAAGTGGCGGTGTTATTTTAGTCTTACAAATACCGATTTCTCAGTTTCAAAAACTGGAAGTTATAGTGCAATCTTTTTCCATTTTCTAATCTTGGTTCTAAAGGTTCCGAACGGAGCAACTGTATTAACATGTATGAATTTGTATACTTCCCAGACAGCTGTTTTAGTTGCTTCGTCAGCCCATTTTCTCATATGTGGTTTAAATAATTCTTCATCACTCAGAGAATCAATCATTGCATAAATAAAGTTGATATTCTCATTCAATCTGTCTTTCAATTCTTGCAGTGACAGCTGAGAATATGTATCTGTGAACCATTGATATAATTCGCTAAGCTGATTCCACTTAAAATTATCCGAAGGAGTTTTGACAGGAATACCCTTTCTTTCGTCTGATTCCCATTTAATAACAAGAGTTGTCCAGCCAACCTGATAAGCAAGATTTTCTGCCGGAGTTCGATCGACCTCATCAATTCTCTTATCTTTTAAATGCTCCGGAATATCATTAAATTCTGAAATATACTTTGCAAAGCTTTTATTTATCTCGTTTTTAAGCTCGTCTTTATTCTCATATGTTCTCAATAGTCTATCTCCTCAGCTTCCGATTTTCCAGTTTCAAAAAAGGATTTTTCAAATTAGTCTTTGCAAATAACCTTTGAACCTTCACCATCAATTACAATTCCCTGATGGTTGTTAATAGGGCATAGATTCAAATCCGAAAACTCAGTCATTATTTTCTCGGTAACTTTCTTAAATGGTGCTGTAAGATAATGCGGAAGAACATAGAAATCAATCAAATCAAGCCCTGCATCATCTTCTTGTGAGTAGTCCTCCGGCTTTTCATCCATTTGCTCGATATATTGGATGCTTGGAGCGCATATAATTGCGCCTGCCGACTCGCCGATCATCAATTTTCCATTTACCAATTCCTTTTTCAGCAACCCATCAGTTCTTGTTTTACGGAGTTGGTCCATAAGAAAGAAAGAATTTCCGCCGGTAAAATATATCACATCTGCATCTTCAAAAACAGACTGTATCGTTGAATAAGCCTCCGTTGAAATATCAATTTCAGTTACGATTGCTCCCAACTTTTTGAATAATTTTCGAGCCGAGCCGACATAACCGGTGTAGCCTTCACGCAACGAAGCTGTTGGAATAAATGCGACTTTCTTATTTTCAATTTCTTCTTTTATCAGACTTCCTACACTTGAAAAGTGCGAACATAAAAATAGTTTCATCAATATTCTCCTTTATAAATACCGATTTGCACATCAAATCGTTTTCTTCATTCTATCACAGTATCATATTATTCCGCCATCAATTTTTCGAACCAGGTATCCATGACAATAATAAACTGGCCTGCGCCTTGCCATTCTTGCAGCATTTCATCCAGAGTTTTGTGTTTCTCATATTTCTGCACATACACCCAGGTGGCTATACCACTGGCCTCAGAAATAATTCCTGTTATGATCTTACGCATGATGCCCTCAAATTCTGCGATTTCCTCTTTTGAAACGATGTCATAGAGATTAGGAATCTGAAAATCTTCTTTCCCACAGTTCTCATGTACATTAATCAACTCTGCTTTCACCCTTTTTCTGGATTCCTCGGGTAATTTCAAATATTGCCAGATCATTGAGACCACTTCGGAAGGTGTGTCTTTTTTGATCGGTGGTAACTGAATAAAATCATTGTTTTCGCTCATTTTCATATCCTCCTCACGATAAAATAAAATCAATAATACTTTCTCTTGTCATATCCAGTACAGTGTCTACAAACACTCCTGCAAACAGGATCAGATACAGAATTACACTCAGCGAAAACAGGAATGCAACCTGTACCCAATCATGGTAACAGTATGCAG
>OICZ01000093.1_pt1 | contig 49046 bp, 49 predicted proteins | sample 1581461 | NCBI WGS metagenome assembly OICZ01 (sample SAMEA3882548, study PRJEB24775) | human gut metagenome | biome: human-associated habitat; feature: intestine environment; material: feces | place: Netherlands | collected 2009/2010 | reverse complement strand
TTTTATCATGCTGCGTTGAAATATTCCTCCAGGATTAAGTCTATTTCAATCACTTCTGAATAATCATAATACTGATCTTTCCGCTCTTTTGGAATAACTTCTTCAATAAATGGTTCCAATATATCCAGACAGTCTTCTATGATTTCCTGCGTATCTCCATAAACATCTACTGATATGATTTCCTTGGCATGTCCCAATAAATGCGAAACACCTTTTGAATTAAAGCTATTCTTCAGCAAAATAGTTGCATAGGTATTTCTCAACTGGTGAAAATGAATATCAGGCAAATCCAAGGATTTCAACAAGTCTTTATAGTATTTCTGATGAAAGCCTTTACTCCTTGGATTCCCATATGTAGAACAACAAATATAATTCCAGTCCCGGAACTCTTTTGGTCTGCGTCTGCGGTTCTTCTCATAAGTTTTCCGTTCTTCCAGAATTGCTTCAAATACATAATCCGGTATTGGAAGTTCACGCACACCAGCAAGTGTTTTTGTTTTAATTTCCTGCTTTGTCAGCATCTTAGGTGCACAGTCTTCTGCTTTACTGTTTGGCTTCTTTCCCAACTGACGCTCTACTCTCAACGTCCTGTGAATGTAATCGACATCACTGTATTTCAAACCGTTGATTTCACTTCTTCTGAGCCCCATCAATACAGCAAATAAAATCTGCATATGAATCGGTGTTTCTTTACTTGCCTCAATCAACTGTAGCACCTGCGGAAGTGTCAATGTTTTCTTTTCGTCGATTTTCAGAACACGATACTCTGTCTTTTTTATTTTCTTCGGTAAATTGATTCCCTTCGCAGGATTAGTTGCCAATACATTTTTGTTAAATGCATACTCCAATGATGTTTTCATGATCGTCCTGACATTTTTCGCAACTGATTCGTACTTTTCTGCAACTGTATTATATAATTTTCTGATATAACCCTGATTCAGTGTAGACATATACATTTTTCCAAGCTGTGGAACAATATAATTCCTAATGGCACTTTTGTAAGTTGTATATGTGTCGTCTGTTATTCGGGGACGCATAATATCTTCCAGCCAGAAGATCATAAACTCCTCTACCCGGATTTTCCCATACACAATATAGGTTCCGGTATGTAGCTGTCCAATGACTTCATCACGAAATGCATTGGCTTCTCTTTTGGTCGTGAATCCCGCATGTTGCTGCGTCTTTGTACTTTCGTCTGCAAACGTCAGCAACACACGAAATCCATATCCCTTTTTGATTGTTGTCACCGAATAGACCTTATATTCTACATATTTCTTAAAGTCAAAGGTCTTATGCATGGCTATCCCTCCGTTCCGGTTTGTTGTGGTACAAATGTATTATTTACAAACGCAATAATCTTATCTTGCTCGTCCATAATCTCACAATAATATTCGTAAGTCGTATGAACGGAACTATGACCTAACAGACCAGATATTTTAAACAATGGAACTCCAAGTTCAATTAAAATGGTCGCAAACATATGTCTGAGTCCATGTACGGTGATATTTGCCAATCCATTTCTGTTACAGATTTTCGTAAGTGCCTGATTCATTGCCGTTAATGATCGGGGTTCGCCATTTTCCTGACAACATACATAATCAAAATTCTTGTATTCTATGCCCGGATCAGTTTTTCGCAATTCAATCAACTGCTGTCTGCGTTTTACTTCCTGCATCACCACTTTTGGCACTCTCAATATCCGGTAGCTGTTCTCAGTCTTTGGATTCCTTTCAATAACAGCATATTCCGTAACCGTAAATTCTTTTTCTTTCAGTTTCAGGTTTCCAACAAGCTGTCTGCTAATTCTGACGGTCTGTTTTTCAAAATCAAAATCCTGAAATTTCAATCCAAGAATTTCTCCTTTTCGTAACCCACAAAACAGTCCCAGTAAAATTTCTAGATACCAAGGATTCTTGCTGGCAGCTTCAAGAAAAACTTTCAATTTTTCTTTGCCTAATACCCTTACCTTTGGTTTTGCTCTCGAATATGGCTTTGTCTCAGGCATTGGATTATAGCTTATGAACTTATCTCCTGCTGCATCTTTCATGGCGATGCTCAAAAGCTCTCGCCCTTTATTTCCTGCTGAAGGACAAATTTTCGCGACACGTTCCAGTAGAGCATCTAAATACTCTACTGAAATGTATTTTAATTTGATATCCGCTTCCATACTCGGAAGAATCAGATTATATAAGGTATATGCTCCAACCATTCTTGTGGTTGTCTCAATTCTCGGACTGAAAATATTTTCAAACCAGTATTCCAGATAATCCCCAAGCATCACATCTGTCTTTTGCATTTTTGCAATCTGGAGATTTCTCTGCTTCTTCTGGTATCTCTTTTCATATTCCCAGTAACTTTTCTCTGCTTCTTCCGGCGTTTCAAATCCACCTTTTTTCCCATATTTTGTCGTCAGATCGTCCTGCAGCTCTTTGGTTCTGTGATACCATGATTTTCCTTCAAAAAAGACAACTCTCTTTTCCTTTGACATTGTCTCCTGCTGCGTTTCTTTCTGTTTCATTCGGCTCTCACTCTTTCTCTCTCCTCGTCTCCATTCAGCCACCTATCAAAAGAATTGCATGGGATACGATAAGATCTGCCAATCTTCAACACCCGGAATGGTTTTCTATCATAATAAACATTTTCTATAAATTCATACGCCTTGGAGCGTCCCAGCCCAAGCAAATTCTGAACATCTTCTACTTTATATACTTTCTTTTCCACTTCATTCTCTATCATTGCCATGACGTTATCCTCCTCGTCCTAATCTTTGCGCTTCACTACCGGTAGTTTTTAGCTGTGTAACATCTAAAAACGTTACACCACTAAGATATCCATTTTCGTCTGCATCGTCCAATGTGCGAATTTTCAAATCGCACACTTGACTTTTACGTGTTACTTGTTCTTTCTTCCTATATAATAGTCGTACCCATTCCGGACATTACAGAACATACAAGTATCCTTATATCGCTGTTCTGGATTCACTCGCCGGATATAATGTCCCGGCACATCATAAAAATTGCCTGCACATACTCTGCACAGGCTCACGACTAACGGTTTTTCAATTATCTTCGGTATCCCGGTACTTCTCCTGATTGCTTTATTGATTTTCTCCATTTCAGTGCGGTCTAAGGTACACACATAATTTTCCAACCGTCTTTTATCCAAAGTTCTAAGCTGCTCCAACAGCACTACAGAATCTTTTTCTAACCCTTCCATTTCCGGGACTGCAATGTGTGTTGGCAGTTTCATTTTTTCTTTACTAGTAATTGCTGCCACAATCACTGTCGGACTGTATTTATTTCCTATATTGTTCTGAATCACCAGCACCGGACGATAACCGCCCTGTTCACTTCCAAATACAGGATCAAGGTCGGCGTGATAAATATCCCCACGCTTGACGTTCCTATCTTCCATCTTTGCTATATCTCCTCTCGTCTTTCTAACTGTTGTTATCCCTAAATATGTAAAATACAAGCCTATTTGTCCCCGACGCCCCGACTTGTAATTGGGAAATCATCAGACGGCTGACTGCTAATCAGCTCCACAGGATTTTATCTAAAATAAATATATGGGATTGGGAGTTTTCCTCTCCAGGGATCTCCTGAAGCTGCCCTCACTTGTTGCGGCATCAAAGAAATATTTTGTATACACGACTTTATGACCGGACAGGAGTATCATTATGCCTGTTGTCTGTCATCGCCCTGCCAGAAGCAATCTGACAGTTATAACCAGATATTTTTCGCTCAACAGTCCGGGTAATACAAACTGAAACCAAAAGGAAGTATACGGGTGGGATTTCGCTGTCTTTACCCAGCCTGTGTTATGGCGTATTTGTTAATGTGGCTTACGCTCATCACGATAACAACAGGAATGTGCCTGATGAATGTATATGAATTTGTCAAGGTTCTTCCCGCTCCCCAGTCTTTTCGTGACAAAAGAAGAAACAGGTGGATCAAAATATTTCTCTTTCCACCTGTTTCCTCACTTAAATGCTATTTTTCAACCCACTATCTCAAAATCTTTTTCAAATTTCTGATTGCTGCTTTTACAGACTTTGCTACCATCTGAAAAGAGCATCCTTCTTCCTGTGCAATCTGCTCATATTTCTTATCTTCAAAATAATACTTCATCAATCGTCTTCTCTGAATTTCCGACAACTGCTGAATTGCACTATGTAACCGTTCCGCTTCCAGTTTATTCAGAACCGTATTCTCTACATTTTCTTCTTTCTGAAATATCCGTTCATATAAACTGGAATCCCAGATTTCTGACTGTTCCAGATGCCTGTCCACAACATTCATATGCGACACATCCTGCAATTCAAACGTATTAAAAGCTTCATATACATTCTTTCCTATTTCCAAATCCTTGTACTCTTTTTCACCATTACGAAATGAAACATAATATTTTCCGTCCTTCTCATAGATTTCATATGGGTTATATTTATCTTTTCTTCTTTTAGGCTGTCTGCCTTCCATGACCTTTCCTCCAATCTGAATTTTTTTTGAATTCAGATCAGTAGGCGGGGCACGAATACGAACAATCGACCTTATTTTGAATTGCTCATTCTCAATATTTAGGTAACAAAAAACGCCCTGACAGATTTCACTCCTATGGACGCATTTAATTCGATATTTTATTACCCTGGATTCATTATTGGCTCTTACCCTAGTTTCAATTCCAACATTTACTAATGAAATTGTTGAGATTTTTTTAATTGAATACCTTCTGTTGAACAGAATTTTTTAGCTGAACTCTTGCTAAGAACCATATTTTCTCCGGTTAGATTCCGGAAAAGAAAATAAGCATACAAATACTGCTCTTTCGGAATCTGTTTTTTTTAACCGAAAGAGATTTGTATGCTTTCTCATTCATCGGGTAATACCCTGTGTTTTTTCTAATGTTACACCCTTTTCACTTTTCAAATTTTGGGTAATACACTAAGTTTATGGAGGTATACAAACATGGATATTCCAAAAACATTATTTGCCACTTTAGTAAAACAAGGGCGTATGGAAATGCATTTAACACAAGAAGCTCTTGCTGAAAAACTCGGAATATCGGCGGCTTATCTTGGAGACCTCGAACGCCATAAAGGCGGTCCCAGTCTGGAATTATTTTGTAAAACCATGCAGACTTTAAATATTTCTGCTGATGACTACGTTTATCCAAATCAAAATAAAAATAATTCTACATATGATCAGATTCTTCGGCTCTTAAATCAATGCAATGATTATCAGTTACAGGTAATTCTTGCAACTACGACAGCTCTGCTAGATTCTAATCCTTTTATTTCTAACGTAGACACTACTAATGATACAAAATAAAACTTGTAAAATACCGATAAATAGCTGATAATTACCGATATTTAAAATTAGTGGAATAAATACTATTACCATATGTTAAAAACAGTTATGCTATATCATTACAACTTGATATAACATAACTGTTTCTTCTTTACGAACATCCTTTTATCTATCAAATACTACATTTTCCTCCACGACACACTTAATTGCTTTTCATCTCGCTAATTATTTTTTCCATATCCGTCGATTTTTTCAAGAGTCCTAAACCAGCCAATAACTGAATACAATCTACATATCCTTGACAATATGCCCTTTGTTCTGACACAAACGCTTCTTCTTCCAAAATTTCTCCATATTGCTTCAACTTCTCCCTGTCCTCATAACTTATATGATCGAGAAGTTTATTCACCTTTTCTTTTTCCATTTTCTTCTTCAACTGAATATTTGCAAGTTCTTGGAAATAGATATAACTTTCTCTGTTTATATTCTCACAACGCAACTGGTTCAAAAAAGAGGATATTTCATTCCAAATATCATTTTCCATAAAAATTTCTCCTGCTTTTTTTGGTATCTTTACTTATTATGCCCAATTTTATATTCCATCATTTCATCAATTCACCATTAAATTTATATCCCATACCCCATACATTTAAAATGTATCTTGGTTTTGCAGAATCTGGCTCAATCTTTTTTCTGATTCTCCGAATTATGCCCATAACATTATCTTCTGCCCCATAATATGGTTCTTTCCACACCTGTGTATATATTTGTTCCTTTGAAAATATCCGTCCTGGATTTTTTGCCAGCAAATATAATATTTCAAATTCATAATTCGTCAATTGAACCAGCTCACCATTACTTTCTACAGAACGATATTCCGCATTTATTTTTAATGCTCCGTAATCAAGTACCCTATTTTGTTTATCAGGCATCTCAGAGTATTTTTTAGCAGACAGAAAATGTAATAATTCATTTAATTTTTCTTCCTCATTTTCATCAAATGTTACAACAACTACCCTTCCCATTTTTATAAAAACCTTTCACATTTCAAATCTTACAAGTGTAATTTTTATCTATTATTACATCTGTAAGATTTAAAGTCAAGTTTTTATTTCGTTGACAGAATAACCTTTTAAGATATATAATATTTTTATTACATTTGTAAGATTTGGAGGAATATCACATGAGCAATCTGCCTCAAATTTCAGAAGCTGAATTTGAAGTTATGAAAATCGTTTGGAAATACGCACCAATCAGCACCAATGAAATTACTGAAAAATTAACACAAATTTCCAGTTGGAGTCCTAAAACAATTCAGACATTGATTAAACGTCTCGTTTCTAAAAAAGCACTAACCTATGAAAAACAAAGCCGGATTTTTGTCTATACTCCATTGGTCAAGGAAGACGAATATATTCGGCAGGAAAGTAATTCTTTTTTAAAGCGATATTATAATGGTAATATCACTTCTATGCTTGCCTCTTACATTGAGGATGATAAATTGTCTGAAGAAGACATTGCCAGCTTACGGAATCTTCTTTCCAATCATTAACCATGGGAGGAGCATATTTTGATATATTTTAGTTTTCGATTTTTACTCTGTAATGCCATCATTTGTATTTTTTTAGGTAGTTTACTGGGATTAAAAAATTTATTGCAAAGGCAATTATCCGCATGTATGCAATATAATCTTTCGATTATATTTCTTGCCGTTCTAATTGTTCCCTTTTTACCGATAAACTCTGCCCCATCTTCTATATCGTGGAGACATTTGCTGACAGCCAGTTCAAGTACCAATGGTGACATTCAAACCACTTTTCTTTCTGGTAATGGTTATAATTTGGATAAAATAAATGATTTTGCTGTCTCTGTCAGCACCCAAATACCAACTTTTATTCACACATTACTTGTATTTTTCTGGAGTATCGGTATATTCATAATGTTTTTTCTTCTCTACCGCTCAGTAAAACAAGTAAAAGCCTTACATAGTTCTGCTTTACCTCTTCAAAATGAAGAACTAAACGCTCTTTATATAGAATGTTTAAACGAAGTGAACAGCAAGCATACCATTCCGATTTATAGTACAGCATTTTTGAAATCTCCTGTTTTGGCTGGTTTCCTGCATCCTCGCATTTATCTTCCAATTCACTTGATTTCAGATTTTAACGCTGGAACTATAAGCGCAACTGATATTCGCTATATGCTTCTTCATGAACTGCAGCACTACAAGCATAAAGATATTCTAATTGGATATTTGATAAATACAGTAAATGTTTTCTACTGGTTCAATCCCCTAATCTGGTATTTTCTAAAAAGAATACGACAGGAACGGGAACTTGCCTGCGACAGTGCTGTATTACAATTATTGAAAGAAACAGAATACAAGTCATATGGAAATACACTGATTAACTTTGCCGAAACAATAGCTCTGTCTCCATTCCCTCTTACTATGGGAATTAGTGGAAATATAAAACAGTTAAAAGGACGCATTTTAAATATTGCATCATTCCACCAACCTACTTTTAAACAAAAAATTCGTGGATATCTTATATGCATATTCGTCTCTACTATCATCATTGGATGCATTCCCATACTTTCTGCTTATGCTTCTGATCAGACTGGGTATCATTTTGACACAACCGAAAAGAATATTACTCAGCTAAATCTTTCTTCCAATTTTGGGGACTACACTGGAAGTTTTGTTTTATATGATCAGTCTGCTGATAAATGGAATATTTATAATATGGAGCATGCTTCCACACGTGTATCACCGAATTCGACTTATAAAATATATGATGCATTACTTGGCTTGGAATCTGGAATTATTACACCAGAACATTCCACTTTCACATGGAATGGAGAACCATATCCTTTTAATTCATGGGAAGCCGATCAAGATTTAACCTCGGCTATACATAATTCCGTAAACTGGTATTTTCAGGCAATTGATTCACAGGCAGGTTTTGAAGCCGTAAGAACATTTTTACAGACAATAAACTATGGGAATCAGAATACTGGAACAAATCTAAATCTCTATTGGACAGATTTCTCTCTGAAGATATCACCCATAGAACAGGTGGAATTGTTACAGGATTTCTATCAAAATAATTTTCATTTTGACAGTAAAAATATCCAGGCAGTAAAAAAAGCTCTGCTGCTTTCCACTACTTCTTCCGGTTCTCTTTACGGGAAAACAGGAACCGGGCGTGTCAATGGTAAGGATGTCAATGGCTGGTTTATCGGATACATTGAAACATCGAATAATACTTACTACTTCGCAACAAATATTCAATCCTCTTCTGGTGCAACTGGAAGTCAGGCTACCGAAATAACAAAATCTGTACTTTCTAATCTTGGTATTTGGAAATAAATAAAGAGAACTGATAGCATAATTTCCCGTTATCAGTTCTCTTTATTTATTTCTTCTCTACTGATCAATTCTGCAAATTACCTAACCGGTACTGATACCTCGGTATATTATCAATACCATTATCTAAAATCCTGTTTCCAACATACTGAATCGTTCCATCATCCTGAATTTTCATCGTAAGTTCGTGTGTAATAACAACATCATTACATACAACAGAATCACATACTGCATGAATTGTCAAAACAATGGTTCCATCTTCATTGTGCCTGACTTCTGTTACTTCCGGTAAAGACAAGCCAAAATGTGTTGGTGAATAATTACCATATCCCAATCGTTCCCAGATAAACCTATTACTTTGTTCATCGTAGACCGCCCATTCTTTCAATTCTTCTTTTGTAACAGGAAGATATGTCATAATTACATTTTCGAACTCTTCTGCTGGAATTCCCACAACCTCTTTTTCTGCAGTAAATTTTTCTCCATATTTCATTTGATAAAAATATTCATAAAGTCCATTATAATCCAACCCCTGCATATCCTCCGCATTCCAGTTTGAACATAACAGATTGTTTCCGTGATAGCCGAACGTACTCACATATTTTTTTGAATATTCCCGACACTCCTCACTCAAAGGCTTTACCCGGATAATACAACTTCCATCTACAATCTCTGTCACTTCCGGTGGTTCAGGTACGCATAATTCATAACAGAAATTCCCATTTTCAGTATATGCCCATTCTTTTATTTTTGATAGCGATATGTATGTAAGTACAGGCTCTGTATCCTCACTCCAGATCATTTTTGCGGACATCACACTCATTTCTTTTCCATCATAACTATATTCTTTTCTGGTAATTCCACCATCTGTATCTGCTTCATATAAAATTACACTTCCTTTTTCTTCTTGTTCTGCAGATTTTAAAAATTGTTCCATCTTCTGATAATTATCCATAACAGAATAATGATCGGAACCAATAACCGGATTCCCATTTTGTTTGATAATTTCTTTCATCCGATTCATCATTTGCTCAGCAGTGTTCTGATCTGCTTCTTGTATTCCATTATATTCAGAATAAATGTCTCGGACAATGCCCATAACTTCTTCACAATCGTTCACAACTTCCTTTTTCTTGTCTTCATCGATTGGTAGATTATATCCCTTATCCGGATTTTCCATGGTAGTGTTTTTCTGATTCTTCTCATTTTTTACATCTGTGCTGTTTAACGATATCTTACTTTCACAGGAAGTCAGAATCATTCCTATACAAAGTACTAACAAAATACTTTTTCTTTTCATATTGCCCCCTAATTATTACTGTAATTCTCTTCCCACTCTTCTTCTGTTAACCTTGGCATATACCACCCTGCATTTGCATTTTGATCTGAACTGATTACCTTATTTGATAAATACTGGAAACTTCCGTCTTCCATAGGTTTTATCATCAATTCACTGGTGATTGCCTGATCTAACATTCTGATTTCCCATACTGCTTCTATCGTAAGTTTTAATGTTCCATCTTGTAATTTTTCATATGAGATAACTTCCGGATATGGCTCATATGGGAATTCACAATCATATAACCCTCGCGGTCTGTATCTAAAAGTTTTATTATTAGAGTTATAAAAAGTTCCCTTTTCAATCTCGGTATTACTAAATGGTAAATAGGTCTTTATAACCTCTTCAAACTCATCTTCTGGAACTTCATATTCTACTCCACCATAATTTGCTTCATATGGAACTTGCTTTCCATATTTCATATAATACATTTTTTCATAAAGATCATAAAAATCAAGTTCCGTATAATTCTGGTTATCCCAATTTGTAATCAACAGATTATTAAGTACATACCCCAACGGCATAACATATTTTCGATTCAATTCCCGGCATGTTTTATCTAATGGCTGCACTCTGAATCCAGTTTCACCCGGTGCTCCATCAAATCCCGGTGGGTGATATTCCTCCAGAAACAAATATCCTTTTTCTGTATATTTCCACTCATATGCTTCATATTCATCATAATAATTAGCCTGTGGACTATTATCTTTCCATTTAACCTGACATAATCGAACATTTATCTTTCCATTCATTGACTCTAAATGATATTGTATAATTTCCCCTTCATCAAATACAACAACAATATCAACTGCTGCCTGTTCTTCTTTCTCCGCTGCTTTGCAAAATTCTTCTACTTTTTCACGATTGACCATATCAATCTGATTATCACAATCTACTGCCGCATATCCTTTCTCTTCCAGACAATTGATAATTTTTCTTTTCGCCTTTAATGTATTTAACTCCGACTTCTCCTTCATATAAACAGACCGAAAAGTTTGCGCTGTTTTTTTTACTTCTGCATTCATTTCAGATTCTACGGTTTCTTTCTTTTCTTCTTTTTCCGTAATTCGATTTTGTCCGCACCCTGTAAAAACAATAAGAACTATCAATATCATCGCAAATATCTTACATATGTAATAATTCCACATAAAAATTTTTTTATTCTTCAAAATACTCATCCAATATTGTTGCATCTTTTTTAACAACATAACCACTTCCACCGATTCCTTTCTTCTAATTTTTTTGTTCCTTAAATCTTACGCTTGTAATATTTAAAAATCAAGTCTATTTTCAGGAATTGTATACTCCAGATTCACCATCTTTATGTGCGATATATCCTATTTTATTACCATCCTCTATATCTTCTCCATTTTTGTTACCCTGTCATTTTAAAGAACATCCTTACTTACACTGTTACATATTTTTCCGCTTCTTCTTTGCACTTCAACGTATTTCCATGCCCAATTACATATTCCATACATTCTTTTCCCTGCTCTTCTTTTCCGATTCGGTAGTAACATACTCCCAGCAGGAATCTGCGTGTAACCTCATAATAAGGCAACTTTTCCGTATCATTTTCCAGTAATCTTACTGCTGCCTCATCTTCACCTTTCAGCATCAAATTTTTTGCCATAAACAGTGGATTCTTTTGAAATACTTTCCCTGCTTTTTCTAATGTAGCCGAATAACCTGCCGCATCTTTCTCCTGATATTTCTTCGACAGTTCGAGATTCGTCATGACCTGCTGCCAGGAACGTCCCTCTCTTTTTCCTTCCCATTCATTCTTTATATACTCTTCTGCCTTCTGCAACTGCCCATTTATGATCAGTGCAACTACATATTTAGACTCAGCTATCAGCATGACACTTTTTTGAAATCCATGATAATCCAAGCTCTTTCCGTACTTTATCAACTCTTCCAGCATTTCTGAATATTTTTCTGCATCACATTGCTGTGACAGAATCCGGTCAATTTTTGAAAAATCTCTGAGAATGTCCCTGATTAAAATGAATATACCTGCAATCAGATCAACCACCACGCAAATCCACAGAAGCCAGGGATCTGTCGTGACCCAGCCCGGCTGCTTCACATCGAAAAAGAGTACTGTCTCCTGATGCGGGAACGGATTTCCTTTGAAAATACTCACCACACAGATCAATGCTGCATAAATCAACAGCACATTCCGTATCATCCTGATGCGTCCATTTTTCTGCTTTTCATAAATCTTTTTTATCTGCTCTTCCATTTTCTCTACCTCGCTGTCACACTATTTTTGTACCTACAACATAATTATACATAATTTCTGCTGTTATTGAAATCTTCTCTTGCTGTCTCCTGCTTTCCGGGAGTATAAGCTGCCAGCAGAGTTTTATGGCACTCGGACAGGCAAAGATCAGTCTGCTTCTTGCATGCCTGCGAAAACTGATCCTGCTGATCCCTCTGATCTTTATCCTGCCGCTCTTTTTATCTGATAAGGTATTTGCAGTTTTCCTTGCAGAACCAGTCAGTGATATCCTGGCGGCTGCCATTACAACCATAACCTTCTTAAGCCGCTTTAATGGAATATTGAACCAGAAAGACCTCGCCTGCTGCAAAATTTTCACCAATACAGACTGATGCAATTAATGCCAGTGATACCAGTACATCTGATTGCCTGAACCTGTCCGATTATTTTCTTCAGTCTTCGGTGCAGATTATCTGCATCCATACATTGTCTCATCTTCCCATCTCCTTATCACCAGAAATATTAATATTGTAGCGAATCTCTGTTCGGTTGTACAATATCTACTGTTGCCTGTTCTTCTTTCTCCGCTGCTTTGCAAAATTCTTCTACTTTTTCACGATTGACCATATCAATCTGATTATCACAATCTACTGCCGCATATCCTTTCTCTTCCAGACAATTGATAATTTTTCTTTTCGCCTTTAATGTATTTAACTCCGACTTCTCCTTCATATAAACAGACCGAAAAGTTTGCGCTGTTTTTTTTACTTCTGCATTCATTTCAGATTCTACGGTTTCTTTCTTTTCTTCTTTTTCCGTAATTCGATTTTGGCCGCATCCTGTAAAAACAATAAGAACTATCAATATCATCGCAATTTTCTTACATATGTAATAATTCCCCGTAAAAATTTTTTTATTTTTCAAAATATTCCTCCAATACGGTTGCATCCTTTTTAACAACATAACCACTTCCACCGATTCCTTTCACATTCTCAACCATACTGATAAGAAGAATTGGTTTGTCCACGCTTTTATCTGCCGTAAACACCGAAAACCACCCGATTTCTTTGCCAGAAGTATCTTCTTTCGTTGCCTTCAACTCGGCTGTCCCTGTTTTTCCAGCCAGCAAAATATCGTCACGATGTGCAGCATATCCGGTTCCTTCTGGATCATTTACAACACCTTCCACCCCTTGCATAATTTCTTCTACATTTTCTTTGCTAAACGCATTTTCTATCCATGTTTCACCAGATGCTTCTTCTTTGTATTTCAAATACGGTTTTATCATATTCCCTTCATTTAAAAATGAAGTATAAATACTTGCCAGATGTAATGGATTTACAAGAATCTGCCCTTGCCCATAACCACTATCTGCCAATTGTATTTCTGTTTCTATTTTATCTGTATTGGAATATGTTGATTCCTGCATCGCAATCTCAAACGGCATATTCTGATTAAATCCTATTTCATTTAAAGTATTCATAAAATTCTCACTGCCAATTTTAAGAGCTGCCTTTGCAAAATAAATATTATCAGAATAGATAATTGCATTTTTCATAATAACCGGTTCATATTCATGAAGTGTTGTCACTTGATAAGATCCCCAAGACGAATCTTTCTGCCATGCCAAACCTTCATTTCCAAAATCTTCTTTTGGATCTATGCTTCCCGTTTTCAACCCAATTCCTGCCACAACTGGTTTAAATGTTGAGCCAGGACACCATACTTGACGGAAACGATTATATAATGGTTTCTTTTCATCTTCGTTTAATGATGTCCATTTCTCTGATGATATGCCCCGTATAAATTCATTATTATCATAAGATGGGGTACTTACCAAAGCCAATACTTCTCCCGTATAAGGATTCATTGCGACAGAACACCCCGGATCTTCTTTAAACTGCTCGTATAATGATTTTTGCAAATCGGAATCTATCGTTAATCTTATATCCATACCATCTTCTTTAAAAATACTTGCAAGAACCTCTTTTACTTCCCCATCACTATCCAAAATCTTTATATCACAACCATCTTTTCCTTTTAATTGCTTTTCGTATAACTTTTCCACCCCAGATCTTCCGATTACACTTTCTGCTGAATATCCTTCCCCTGGATGATTTTCCAAATCTTCTGCTGTTGCAGACTGTACATAACCTATTAAATGAGCTGCTGCCTCCCCTAACTCATAGGTTCTAACTTCCACATCTGATAGCATAACCCCTGGAATTTCCAAAAGTTTATTCTGACAATCCTGCTCCTCAAGTGTCTTTTCTTCTGGCTGTATTTTCATAAAATCTATTTCTTCTACTTTCGGAATAGTTTCAATTGGTACAAAAGAATCTTCTTTTACCCACTTTGCTGTGAGTTTGTTATTTATTGTTTCTACATCTATCTCTAATAACTCCGCTATTTTTTCAATAGATACATTCCTGTCTTCCAGCTTTCCCGGTATAATGCCAACTGATGTTGCTACTCCTTTTCCTGCAAGCATTTTACCATCTCGGTCTAATATTTCTCCTCTCTCCGCTTTTGATGTAGTAACACTTATTTTATCATCACTCTCTAAATCTGGAAAAATCAGGCTATCCTGCCATACTAATTTATATCCCTGTTTCGTCTTCTTCAGTTCCGCCATATTGTCAAATTGTATTGTTCCGGCAATTGTATTACATGATGTTTCATACGAAAGCGTAACTGTATCTGCTTTTTTCTCTTTCACAGCTATATGACTGATTTTAATGTCACTGACCTCTATTCCTTCGTATATCTTAGAATTTCGTTGTATGTATTCTTCTTTTGTCAGATAAACTTTTTCATCTGAATCTATCATAGTATACATTACTTCATATTCCTTTTTTTCAATATGGTTCATATATTCCACAAGTGTGTCTTCTGGTGATTCCGTTATCGTCCTTTTTAATAAAACACCTCCTGAAACAGCAATTACTGTTATAGCTACTATCAGCCCAAAAATCTTACAAACGTAAGATTTTTGGATATTTTGCTTTTTTCGTCTTCTTTTCATAGATATTCCTTTCTTCTAATTTTTTTGTTTCTTAAATCTTACGCTTGTAATATTTGAAAGTCAAGTCTATTTTCAGGAATTGTATACTCCAGATTCACCATTAGACTATCACACTTTTTCTCCTGCCTTTTAATATGCCGGAACACCATATCCATAAATATTACTACTTCCGATACTGTAACTTCGTCTTGCCACTTTATCTCCACTGTTACCTTCTATGGTATTGACGGTTCCACCACTGACACTCTCTACAATTCCAACATGGTCAATCGTTCCATTATTCCCCCAGTCAAAGAAAATAATATCTCCTACCGCCGGGGTATAACTTGCGTCCCGGAACCTGCCTTTACTTTCAAACCATTTCACACCGTCCGAACAAAGAGAGAATTTTGGAATAGCTCCACTCTGGATATAACCACTCTGGTCTGCACACCATGACACAAAGCAGGCACACCACTCTACTCGGCTTCCAAATCCATACCAACTCCAGTAGGTTGTTCCGCCTTTTCCTTCCTGAGATGCTGCTACCTGAACGATTGCCTGATTACCGATGCCTGTCGGGATTCTTCCAAATGCATAATACTGAAGCACATGCGGTACATACTGCTTGTCCCCATAACTGCTCCACCCCATTCTCTGTGCTATCATATCAGAAAATTCTGCTGCATTTGCAAGGGTATATCCACCTCTGGCTTTCGCCCATTCCAGATATCCATTTCCATAGTTGTAACTTTGCAATGCCAGTTTAATATTTTCCATATCCAGAGGATTTTTTACCCCTGCACGTTCCAGACAGCTTTTTATTTCCTGCACACCACAAGAAATCGAATACTCTGGATCTGTGATTCCATTTGGCTGTCTAGGATATTTTGTATTAAAGCTCCCTTCTGAACACTGCATCGGGTCAAGTCCTCTCCCGCCTGATTCCTGCATCATAATGGCTTTGATTAGTTCCACATACTCTCCAATGCCATATTGATTTGCATACTGTCGGATTAGTGGTTCGTATGCTCCTACTTCTGCACTGACGGAAGAAACCGTACTGGAATTATCCCCACCTGTCATGCATAGAAAACCACCAAATAAAATGACGATAATCAAAATCATAACCGCAATCCAACCACCTGCAGTCAATGCACTCAGTAATGCTTTTGTAGCTTCAATCAACGCTTTTATTGCATGTGTTACCGCTTTTGCTGTCTTTTTCACTGCAATCCTGGTATTCTGTGCAGTCTGCCTTGCTGTCTGCACTGCTTTTTCTGCTTTTTTCATAGAATAATGCATTGCCCGGACAGAAGCATTTGCAGTCTGCTCCGATGTCTTAATGCTGGTCTTTGCCGTCTGTTCTGCAGTCTTGACTGATTTTCCAGATGTCTTGATGGTACCCTTTCCGGTATTCTTTACAACCTGCTCCGATGCTTTCCCGGTCTTAATGGTTCTTTTATCCCGCTCAACAGTCTTGATTTTTTTTACAGCAAGTTTTTTTCCCTGCTCCTGTGCCTTTTCCCCGCCTGAAGACGGTACTGGTCGGATTTGTTCTTTCGGCTGGTAAACTGTTTCTTCGCCTGCCAAAGAAACAGAAACTTTCTCTTTCTTCCGTTCAATAATCTTTCCTGCCTGTCTACGTACCTGATGCCCTGTTTCGTGAAAGATGCGGTCAGCATACTCGCTGGCCGCATCTTCTGCATAACCTACCGGATTATTCTCTCTATCACTGGATTTCTCCGTCGATTGCATGACAGTTTCTTTTGTTCTGACATAGGAATGTTTGACATGGTCTGTCACCGTAACCGTCTTATCTAATACTTTAATATCCTTATGGACTTGGCGTGTTTTTATCTTACGATCCATCGCTTTCCTCCATTTGAATCTTTATCTAGCGTTCATGATTAGTTTCTTTTTTATTCACCTGTGGCAGTTCCCGGCAGTATTCTGGATACTTTATGCGGATTGCTTCATAAAAATATGGTGCATGACCACAATCAAACATCTCGTATGGGGTAGACAGACTTTCTTCTCCTTTCTCCACATATCCATTCCACAAGTTAAATGCCAGTCTCGTCAATCGTGCCGAACCGCCTGTCTGCCACCCTTCATGCAGTGCTTCCGGTTTAATCAAACGCTTCTTAAAATCAAACATGCGGTCAACATGATTTCTGGTATCTTCAGAAATTCCCACACAATAGAAAAATGAACTGTAATAACTGTCGTGCTTTTCGCATTTTGCTAACATCTGATAAAAAAACTTTTCGTGTTCCTTTGATGAAAATCTGATTTCTGACATAGTTGCCTCCTTTTCCGGCACTAAAAAAACGCCACAAATTGTGACGATTTCCAGTGCGTTGCTTTTCATTATTCAAAATATTTTTAGTTTTACATTCTTCCCCGGTTGATACTGTCCTCTCCCGGCTTTGTGGTCATCAGTTTATACAACCTTGTATTGGTTGGGAATCTATTGACGAACGGTACAAGCGAACTTCCGTATTTCACCAAACCACAACCGGCATCTGCATTTGTGATATATCCCATCTGTTCTGTGGAGATATTTAGTAGTGTTGCCAGTTTTGCTCTGTCCGGCTCTGCCTGATTAAGCATCACGATATACTCACTGTTTGAAATCATCGTACTTGCAAGAACAGAATCTAACAGATATTCCACGTTCTGTGTGATTGCTGTCGGGAATGCATTACGCTTACGAAATCTTCGCCATGCAGAGTTAAAAAATGCTCCGGAATACTCATTTTCAAATACTACATGAAACTCGTCTAAGAAAATATGGGTTCGTTTTCCCTGTTTCCAGTTCTCCGTTACCCGGTTCAACATTGCATCAGTGATTACCAGAAGTCCCATGGTCTTTAACTGTTTTCCTAAATCCAGAATGTCGTATACCATGATACGGTTATTCACATCAACATTACTTTCATGTGCAAATGCGTTCAGACTTCCATTGGTAAATAATTCTGATACCAGTGCCAAATCCTGTGCTTCCGGTTCTTCCTGTTCTAAAAATTTTTCACGCAGCACTCGCAAAGTCGGCACTGCTCCGCCATGCTGATATTCCTCATAAACTTCTCCCACACATCGGTCAATAATGGAACGTTCCTTTGCATTGATTCCTTTTTTATCCAACTGTTCAAACAGAGATAAAATAAACTGTGACTTCTCAATCACTGGATCACCGCCATCTCCATATCCGTCTACCATATCCATTGCATTGATATGGTCCCGGCTTCCTGCAGCAATGCGAACCACTTCTCCGCCCATTGCTTCAACTAATGATGCATACTCTCGCTCTGGATCACAAATCAGGATATCGTCCTGCGTTGCCAGTGCCAGGAATACAATCTGCATTTTTGCATTAAAGGATTTTCCACTTCCCGGCACACCTAAAAGGAATGAGTTTGGATTCAACAGTTTTTCTTTATTACACATAATTAAATTATGGGAGATTGCATTTTCACCGCAATAGATACCGCCTGCGTCCATAATCTCCTGCACCCGGAATGGCAACAACACTGCCACACTCTCCGAAGTCAGTGTGCGGACTGCCGGAATCTTCCGGTGTCCGATGGGTAGTGCTGTATTTAGTCCGTCCATCTGCTGAAATTTCAGAACCGAAAACTGGCATAACTTTTTCCGTCCGATTGTCAGAAGTGTTTCCGTATCTGCGTCAAGCTGTTTCTTTGATTCTGCCGTATGCACCATAGTCAGTATTCCAAACATCATACGTTGATCTCTCGTGGTCAGATCGTCCATAAACTCTTTACTCTCTTTTCTCTGCTGTTCTAAATCATACGGAATGACAGCAGAAAAGTTATTGTTTGCATTCTGCCGTCTCTGCCAGTTCGTGATATTTGTCTCCACACCAAGCAGACGTTTTTCCACTTCCTGTACTGCTTCATCAGTCGGAACCGGAATCACATCAATGCTCAACATCAGATTCCGATTCATATCGGTCAGTTCTGCTATCATATCGTCTTTGATGTAAGAAGCATACTCACGAAGAAAAAGTACCCTTCCATAACGATCTCCCATGCGGAAATAATCTTTTTCAAATTCAAAAGTATCCGGGCAGATATAATCTTTGAAGCTGTGCCCTTTTCTCATACTCTCCTGAATATCAAAATGGAAACCAGATTCTTCTCCGGTACGGTAAAAATCATGCAGAATCCGTAACTTATCTTCTCCATTTACCTCTGCACATTTGGAACCCAATCTTGCAAAATGGCTGTTCAGCTCTGTTGTCACTCGTGCAAAATACGTTCTGGCTTCTTCGATCGTTTTCTTATAGCAGGATACTGTCACATATTTTTCCTGCACCATGCTGTTGGAACTGGTTGCCTTATCTAAAAGCATGTTGTTGTACTCTTTCCGATATAAATCCAGTCCGTCCTCCTGCATCGGAATCAGAATTGCTTTTTCAAAATCCACTTTATTCAAGCGGCGATTATTGATCGTTATTTTTGTTGTTCCACCGCAATCGAACGAATTTAATAAATCCATATATTCCAGGAACATGGTTTCCTTATCTACTTTGCTTGCCACCGCATAGTTGATATCCGTAAATTTATAAGTACGTGCAAATTTATTTCTCCCGATTTTAAATATCCCGTCAGACCAGATGGTCTCGATGGGAATTACCTGCTGTACGCTTCTTGGAATTACAAATTTTTCTTTATCCTGCTTGAAGATATTACTCAGCGTTTTTATCATTTTTCTTGCGTCCCTCCTTCTTCATACTTTCTTTCTCATATTTTTTAATGACTGGTTCTACCGCATCAAAATAAAGATTTTCTGACCGGAACACCAATTTTTTCGGCATCAGGATTTCTGATTTTATCCATGCCCAGATAAACTGCTCCGCTGTCATTCCATGATATTTTACAAACCCGAACACTACACATGGGGCAGCTCCCAGTACACAAATCCAGCTCACTGTTTCCATACTCATGTATGGGTGAAGCAAAAAATAAAGCCCAACGGCAATCCCGCAGGCTAATCCTGAAAAGATAAACTGTCTTAGGGACAATCCGAAAAAGATTGCTTCCGTGTAATCCCTGATTTCCTTGTTAATTTTTACTTCCAAAACGATACACCTCCAAATCGCACATTTGTTATCTTTTTCCTGTTCTGTTACACTTTGGGTAAATGAAAGGGGGACTGACCTATGCCAATCACTGTTATGATTTCACTTGTTGTTACCGTTGCTCTATTCCTGATTTCTTTGCTGTTTCGGATTGCTGCCAGATTAAATCTGACCTTACTGCTGTTATACTTTCTTGCTGTTTCCACAATTCTGAATCCATGGACAGCAACTCATGAGAAACTTGCATTTGCAATCCTCTATCTGCTGACTGCCTTTTCTGTTCTCAGCTGGATTTTTGCTCTGCGACGCAAATGGCAGGAACATCAATACTACAAAGCTATGAAAGATGATATGTCCTTCCAGATTTCTCGTGCCAGACAGAGAGGGATTCCTTTAGATTCTGTTCATTTTGATTCTCAGGGGAATATGCGGTATAACAACGGCAACAACATTGTAGAATAACTTTTAAGGACGCTTTCGGGCGTCCTTTTTACAATCCCATCATTTCCCGTACTACCCTGTCTGACATCTTCACTGCTCCGACCAGTACCAACATATTGAAAATCAATTCTCCAATATAGCTCCACACCATGGTCACTGCAGCTGCGTCCGGATTGACTACTGGCGGTGATGATGCAAATAGTGAAAAAATAATGCAGGCAAGCACCACGATTGCCCCCTCCAGACACACAGCTGCATAGGATTTCAAGAAACTTCTTCCAATATTTTGGCTCGGCTCTCCCGCAAAGGAAGATAACGGAATCGGTGCAATCGCTGTATAAAGATACAGTCGAAAAAATCTTCCGTATACACTCATAATCATAATAAAGCTCAATACCGTAATAAACAGTCCACCAATTAACGTTACTGCCCATAATGGAATACTTTCAAAAAATCCACAATCTTCTACCGCTTCTATAATTTCGTCCGGTAAAACCGTATCTTCTGTACTTCCAAACCCTGCGGTCTGCATAATCGTACTGGTCACTCCTTGTATGATATTGAATAATGCCATCATCAGCTCCAGTCCATACGTGACTACCCCTTTTGCAATCGCAAAACGGATAAAAATTTTCAATGCATGTTCCGGTCTTTTTACCTCTGTAAAACTTCCACAAGTCTTGACCACTCCGACTACAAAGAAAAGCACTAACAAGGCATAGCCGATTGCCTGCAACGCTCCATGAATCTGCACAATCACCTGCCAGATACCGCCACCTTTAAAGTTTTCCGGTGACTGTGTGAGTATCTGCCAGATTTCCGCAAGTTTACTGTTCCAGGTATCCAAGGCATTTTGCAAGTTCTGTACTACCCAGTTATCTGACACGTTCTAAACACCTCCTGTCTTAGTCGGGTCGGTGCGGCTCCATGTGGGCCTGCACCGTCCCATTTCTTTTATTTTTCTATTCTTCTTAACCCGTAATCAAATTCAGGATTTCTTTTGCAAATGTAATGATTACACCACCTGCTAATGTTAAGAATCCATTGGCTCGCTGACTTGGATCGTGAGATTTCAGTGATAAACCAACCTGCACAATTCCAAATCCCAGTAAAATCATTCCGATAGCACGAATCAGTCCAAAGATAAATGTGGACAGATTATTGATAACGGTCAGTGGATCGTCTGCCGCAAATACGGTACTTGCTCCTGCTGTCATAAACAGTACCATTGCAATATACACTGCCATGGCACGTTTCATTTTTGCTGTCATTGGCAGCTTCTTCGTTACTTTTGTGGTTTCTTTCTTCTCCTGCTTCTTTCGCATATCTAACTTCATTTTTGATAGCCTCCTATATATTTTTCTTGGATTTACTGATATTTCTGTATGATTTCTTCCAGATCTTCATCGGATAATAATTCGTAATCTTCCGATTCCAGTGAATCGTCTGTAAGTTCACCTTCTAAACTGTCTCCCAATGAGATACTTGCCACCGCCCGGCCAACTGCTCCATGCAGATACGGCTTTCCATTCCCGTCAGTTGTAAGTCCCACATTGGGATGCTTTAAAATATCGAATTTCTCGTCTAAAATTGGTCTTTCTCCACGAATAAAAAGAATCGCATATCGGTTATCCAACATGCGAACTTCATCGGGTGTCATCAGCTCCCGCCCTGTATTCTGATAATTGGTGGAATAGTTCCCGGAATGTCCTGTTGACTTTCCATAGGTGTTCGTGTCAATCGTTGCCTTGCCAAGAAGTTCGCTGACATATTTATGTGTTCCCTGCTCATTGCCGCCTAAATATAAAAATTCATCACAATTTCCCATAATGCTTTCCCACTGCTTTTCGAACAATGCCTTTAACTGTGCCAGATTCTGCAAAATAATACTGACTGACACTTCTCTGGAACGCATAACGGACAGAATCTTATCAAAGTCATCCGGCAGTGAAACATTTGCAAATTCGTCCATGAGGAAATGCACATGAACTGGAAGTCTTCCACCATATTTATGGTCTGCCAGATAGAACAACTGCTGAAATAACTGGGTATATAAAATTGACACCAGAAAGTTGTAACTGGTGTCGTTGTCCGGGATTAACGCAAATAAAGCCACTTTCCGCTCTCCCAGTGATGGCAGGTCTAAATCATCTGTTGCAGTCAGTGCTGCCAGACTGGATAAGTTGAATTTCTCAAGTCTTGCGGCTAATGTGATTTGAATGGATTTTAATGTCTTGGCACTACCAGAGTGATAATCTTTGTAATACTTTACTGCGATATGTTCCGGGTTCTTCATTTCCAACCGCTCAAACAATTCATCAAGCGGTGACTGGTACTGGTCATCGTCCTCTCTGACTTCTCCGGCACGAAGCATTTCCATTACCATCGGGAAATTCTGCTCCTCCTCTGGTGCTTCATATCTCAGATAGAAAATCAGTGCCAGTAACAACATGGAAGCTGCGGTATCCCAAAATGGATCGTTGGACTGACTGCCTTTTGGTGTAGTCGCTTTGAACAGGTTCGTCACCAGTCTCTGCACATCGTTATCATCCTTCAGATATACAAACGGGTTATAGCAATGGCTCTTTTCCATATTGATCAGGTCAAGCACTCTTACCTCATATCCTTTTTCTTCCAGAAGATACCCAGTGTCCCGCAAGTTCTCTCCTTTTGGATCTAAAACCACAAAAGAGGTATTCGCCTGCATCAGATTCGGCTTTGCAAAAAATCTGGTCTTTCCTGAACCGGAACCGCCAATCACAACCGTCAATACATTTCGCAAATGTTTCCGCATATTGTAGCTGATTCGTACATGCATGGTCAGCAACTTATTTTTTGTAAATCGCTTCTCCCTGTATCTGCGATTGATTTTTTTCACATTTCCCCATTTGGCAGAGCCATGTTCTTCGCCTCGTCGGTAATGTTTCCTGGTAGAAATATAAATCCCGATTCCCATGGCGTAAGACAGCAAAAAAATAAGGACAGTTTTTACACTGTCCCCACATAACTGAATCGAAAACGGATGATTCATTGCTCCCGGGACTCCTTCCAGAATCCCCATAAGACCAGACGAAAGATAAGGTGCGACAAGTAACGCAAACCAGATAACCGGGATAATTCCAATTACCACCAACATCAGACTGTTCTGCTCATCATCGTTCTTCATGACTTCTGCGTCCTCGCTTTTCCTTCTCCGGCGGTACTTCGATTTTCTCAATGACTTTCATTAAAACATCATCGACAAGCTCCGTATCTTTTCCCTCTTTCAGCATCTGATTCCGCTTGTCCTTCAGGGAATGGAACACTACACCGCTCTCATATTTGTCCAGTTCTAACGTAATCGTATCACTGCTCATTTTGCATTCTCCTTTCCCGAATTTTTCTAGCGTGCTTCTTTTCTATGTTGTCCTCTGGATTTCTGTTCTTTCTTTTCAGGCTTTGGATTTTCTTTCTTATCTTTCACCTTTTCAGAACTGTCTTGTCCGGTTTTTTCAGTCTCTGACTGTCGGTAAGTTGCATTCCGATTCTGATCTAGTACCTTTGCCATTCTTGAAGAAATTGCATTCGCTGCATCTCTGGCTCTGGAAAGTTCCACTCTCACTTCCTGAGTCTCCATTTTTTCAAAAAACTCTGGTGCATGTAAAAAATTATATCGACTGGTATCCATTCCATATTTTTTACACAACATATAAGACGTACACGATACATGAAATGCATCTTCATTTTTATCATAGTGTGGATTTCCATCCGCATATCCGGCAAATACCAATTCCGGCACAAGATTCTGAAAGATTTCCTGTGCACTTATCCCTTTTCTTACATAAATACAGCTTTCTTCCGGCTTAAAAAATGCTCCTTTTTCATCTGACATCTGTTCTGGTTCTACTGCAACAATATTTACTGGAGGGGTGCTGACTAACGCTCGGATCAGATCATGTTCTTCATATTCTGACTTTTGAATTGTAGTATCGGACATTGTTGTCTGAGAAATATCATATAGCTTTTTCGCATTATAATAATTTCCAACTGTACCATCTTCACGCTTATATGTTTTTCCCGGCTCTAAAATCAGAACTGGATTCTGTCGTTCCATACGTTTTAAATAAAATCCATGCTCTCTCCAGTATCCATAGTCACCTAATTTCTGTGCATCTGGTCTTTGTGCCAGAATCAGAAGTGCATTATTGGTAGTATATCGATCAAAGGTACTCTGTACATCCAGATACTTCTGCAGCATTTTCCCATCCGTTGCCACTTGTGCGGTTACCTGCTCTGACAACTCATAGCAGCGATTCCTGTTATTTCTGCTTTCCGCAATAAATGCCTGTACCTTTTCATCCTGTGGTACAGCCGATGCATTTAATAAAGAATCAAAACTATTATCCATAAAATTTACCTCTCTTTCCCTTTCCTTGGTTTTCGTTTCTGTTGTGGCTGCTGGTGGCGAATCTGATTCCGGTCTTTATTTCCCTGATTTCTCACCGGATCATTTCTATTCTCACGCCGCTCCGCTTCTTTCTTCCTTGCATTCTGTATTTCCCGAAGTTCCTTTCTGACCGATAGTTTCTCTGGTTTTTCCGGGGTAAATAGCTTAGAAGTACCCTCTGCGGTTTTCTCTTGCTTCTTTGAGGTAGGCTCGGACAGACGGGATTTGGTCGTCTTTGCCAAAGAGGGGTTTTGCTCCTTCCCCTCTTTCTTCACCGACTCTCCAAACAACTCGTCCATAAGCTGATCCTCCTTGGATTTCTGCGGATAATCTTTCTCCGGTTCTGCCTGTCCCTGTTTTTCCTGCTGAACCTGTACTTTTTCCGGCTTCTTTTCCTGCTTCTCTGATTTTCCGGCTTTTGCTTTTTCTGCACGTGTCCGCTCAATTTCCGTCTTAATCTTCGCTGCTTCTGTTACAGATGCAAACTGGAATCTATCTACGATACGGTTGATTCTTGGTGCATCTTCTTCCTTTACAATCACATCTACCAATCCGTCACTGCTTCCTCTTGGATTTCGGACTGCACAGTACAACACGCCATATCGTTTTGCTTCCTGCACAAACTGCTTCAGATCACTTTCTTTCACTGAAAATACCGTCAGTGGTCTACCCGATTTGACCAGTGTTTCAAGTCTTACTCTGCCTTTTGTCTTTTTCTTCTCTTTTAAGACTGCATACAGCATAACTGCCAGATGCTTCGCTCCTGTACCACTGATCTTCAATGCTGCTTCACCGACTTCCAACGACATTCGCACCACCTGGTCAGCGGCTTCGCCTGATGTGTTCATGGCTTTGCTCCTCCTTCTTCTCTTTTTCTTCCCGCATCATCTTAAATTTTTCTTCGATCACCTTGGAACGTGCGGCAATTCCATCACAAAGTGCTGCCTCCTTTCTGAGTGTTCCAATTTTCTCTGTCAGAACTTTTATCTGCTCTTTCATTTCCTGTATTTCTTCTTCCGGTCTGTCTGCCCGGATCTTATAACGCAGATGCTTCCGTTCCTCCACACACTGCTCCGTTTTCTTCTGCAAACTTTCTTTCAACGAAAAAAGCGGCTCTGCAGTATCTATGTGATAATGGCAGAGCAGCTTTGTCTCTTTGGAAATGGTATTCAGTTTTAATAAATCCTCTCGGAACAATACATGAATTTGTTTGGCAGACATTGACGGGCGGTTCTTCGGTAGGATTCCTAAAAGATAACAGTAATGCAGATACAATCCCCGAAGTCCTCCGATTTTTCTCGTCTGCTTGAAGTTGCCGGATATCCGAATCCGGTAATGCCGCTGAACCGGAAATTTCTTCTCGGCAGGTAATTCATTTTCTTCCAGAATCCGAACCCTGATTGCTTCCAGCGAATAATTCTCTCCAAAGTTCCGCTTTAGCTTCAAACCTCGCTCTCGCCCTTCCGGACAAATAGTGATGTCTTTTCCAAACTTAAACGAGTATCCTTTTTCCCGCAAATAAAAAAAGAACTGTTTTTCAGTCCTCGCTTTTCGGATTGCTTCATCAACATCTGCTTTTACCATACTATGATAACTTGGCTTCCCTTGCTGCTCCGCCTGCCACTCGGCATAATGTTTTCCTTTTCCCTGTTCCGGCTGCCCGACAACCGATAACTGATATTCTTTACATAAACGGTCCGACACCATTCGCATATCCCGGTAATCCTGATTTGTCCTGTGGTATCTTTTCCCGTCAAGGAATGAAACTGAGTTCACCACAAAATGATTGTGCAGATGGTTCGCCTTATCCAAATGGGTTGCGATCAATACCTGATACTGACTGCCCCACAATTCTTCTGCCATCTTCTTTCCAATCTCATGTGCCATTGCCGGACTACATTCTCCCGGTGCAAAAGACTGGTATCCATGAAACGCAACAATTCCGTCCTCCTTTCCAAAACGCTTTTTGACTGCAATCATTTCTTCTCTGGCGGTTGTCGGTGCACAATTAAGTCCCGATACATACTGTTCCATCAGTTCTTCCGATTCTCCGACAACTTCCATTTCCATTGATTTAGATTGTCTCAGTCTGGTCTTTTCTGCATTCACCGCATAGGTAATCACATCATTAAGTCCTTGTAATTGCCCGGTTTCACTTTCTGAAATCAGTTCTTGGCTCGTCTGTTCTTTGGTCTTATCTGGATTTTCCGCATAATTGATTACTTTTCCAATCCAACCTTTGATGCTCCAGATTGATGTCACTGCCATGATTCGTTTTTCTCCGGAAGTATTACTGCTTCTGTAATCTTACGGACCGCTTCATTGAACTTCCACACTTCCTGATCGTAACGCTGCACATCTATCACATTTAACACATGTGCTTTCTGTGCAATCTGATTTAAGTTATTTCCAATCTTATGAAGTTCCCGCATCATGAAATAATAATCTGGTGGCGGTGCGTCTCTTGGAACAACACCGGAAATCAACTGTCTCAGGTACGCTTCTCGGTTCAGTCCGCTTTTCTTTACTTTCTTATCCAATGCCTCGGCTTCCTTTTTGTTCAACCGAAAAAGAATTGCTACATTACGTTTTCTCAACGCTCCATCTCCTTTGCTTTCTGTATAGAATCTGGTTCCTGGCGAATCTGGTGTTTTTCTTTATCGTAGCTGTAAACTCTGTCTGAAAGGACTTCCTGCCGTTCCACTTCATTTTTATTTACTTCCCGTACCATTTCACCAAGCATTTTCGGTTCCATCTCTCCATTATCCGGAACGATCAGAACTTCATGCACAGATGACGGTAACACATAAAATCCTTCTGGAAAAAGCTGTTCCAATTTATTTAAAACTTCTGGCTGCGTGATCATAGATGCCCCATATTGCTTTTCTACATTCGTAAGTGCATACAACATATCATGTGAACGAAATCCAAAATCAACATTTTCATCTAATAAATTTGTTGCATGTCCTTCTTCATTAAAAATACTCAACAACATTTCGTCCATTGACTGAAGAATCGGTGTATTTACAGGCTGGGTATTTGCTCTGGCCTGATGGAACATTTCTTTTGCATCCACATTCCACATCTTAAGATGTTCATTTTTCACCTTCATAGTCGCTTTTCCATCGTTAGACTCTACCGGAAAATCCACATAACAGATAGCCGACAGATCTTCGATATTTTCATGAGGCATTTCCTGTAACATTCGTTTGTTTGCCTGGGTGTTTACAAGCATCACTGCCAGATGTTCCTTCACTGAATCATAATCCATTGGGTTGATACCGTTGTGCACAAACGGAGCATTGCCTGCTTCTTCTATGCATTTTGCAATTTCATTCATCACTTTCTCAACAGGTTCACCCAAACGTATTTCATTAAAGAACGACCCTACATAAACAACTGGGCACACATTTTCTTCCTGTAGTCTTACCTGTACTCCTATCATCTGGACTCCATTATTTTTATTCATCTGCATTACCTGAAATTCTGCATTCTCATATTTTTCTGGGAGAAAATTCCTGATGTCCTTTGCTACACTTTCCGCAAACACTTTTTCTGCTATCATTTCTCTTGCAATCATTTCTTCTGTTCTCCCTTCTTCTTGTTCATTTTCTTTAAATATTCCTGATATCGTCTTTCTGCTTTCTTTTTGTCTTTCATTGATACTTCAACCTGCATCTTGTATCTCCTTTCTTTTTGTCTACTGAATCTTGTTAATCTGCAACAGGCACATCAACACTACTCCTATAATGCCACCTACTAATACTCCACAAATAAACTTCAACATTGTTACTTTCTCCTTTTTCATTTTCTGAGGGTTTCAGGGATTCTCCCTGACAAGCTGCCGCAGACTGCCAGACAGGAAACCTGTGTGGCAATCCAAAGGCGTTGCTTGCTGGTATTGTGTATTCTTCTATACCCGTCTCACTGTTCCGGGTATCAGAAGATTTACTTGCCGAAAAGCAAATGTTTTTTATTCTTTCAGTTCACAAATCCCGCAAGTTTCACACAAGTATTCACACTCTGTGCATCGTACATTTTCATCAGTTGCCATGCATTCTTCACTTACCGGACAATACTTTTGACAACTTTCACACTGCTCCGTACAGCCTTCTTCTGACACTTTTTCAGCAATAATTCCAAGCAATTCATTCTGTTCTTTTTCTTCTTTCAACTGTGTTTCCAGAAAAATCTTCAACAGTTCTTCGCTGTCTACATCGTCTTCCATCGTCAAAATCAGTTCTTTCTTATACACGACCTTCAGTTCATATCTTGCAATTTTCATATCTTTTTTCACCTTCTATCTCTCATATTTTTCATGACCAGACATATTCTTTTTCATGCTTTTTTCTCTCTTTGTAATTGCCAGATTTAACTTGATGCAGAGCAGATCATTGTAATCTTTTCCTTGTTTTGGTGGTACATCTTTTATCTGATATTGCTTCGGAAGTACTGTAGAAATTGCTTTTGTGGCAAGTCTTCCAATACGGTCATTATCCAAATGCAGAACGATTGTCTTCACCTCTGGATGCATTTTTAATGTCCTGGCCAACGCTGCAGGGACTTTACTTTTTTCAATTTCTTTTGCTGGCTGATAGACACCTGCCAGTGACAATAAATGTTCTCTCCTCCACTCTTTCCCGTCTAATTTCTGCAACGTCGCATAGGATAACAAATCAATGGCTGACTCAAACAGATGCACCGTATCATTGAATTTCTCTGCAAAAATGGAAAAAGAATAATTCTTATCGCTTCCATTTGCTTCTCCTATAAAGCTGGTTCCGATTCCTCTAAGAGCTGCATATTTCGGATTATCTTTCTCATCCATCCCTACAAACACTACGTTATGATGAAATGCACTTTCATAAACTCTTCCGGACTCCAAACAAAACTGAATGATTTCCTTATCAATCCCACGTCCTAAAAGATACGCAATCACTTTCTGATCATCTTGATTTTTCTTTGGCAACAGTAACTGTTTCTCCATCGGAACATTCTCAGATACAAAAAGAGGCGGCTGAATATTTGCCCGTTCTGCAAGCAATTCAACCGCCTCTAAAAAACTGTATCCTCTTACTTTGATCAGATAATCCAGTGCTGATCTGCCACCGGTTCTCTGACTCCACCACATCCATTTCCCATTTGATATTTTCAAACTATCGTGTGTTCTGGTAGTGTAGGTGTTACCAGAAAAGTGAACCAATTCGTATGGTTCATAATTTTTCAGGTATGTGAGCAAGTCCATCCGCTTGACCTCTTGCACAACTGATGGTGGTATATATGGCATAATTTTCATCTCCTTTCCTGCCTTGGATTGATATTATTGGGGATAATATCCGGGCATGAAAATAGCCAGGTGATTCCTTGAGTTGGAACCATCTAGCTATGTAGATTTTATTTCTATTTTTTTACTATTTCTTCGACCAAAACTTCTATTCTATGTCTTGACATATTATCACAATCTTCTTTTATTTTTTCACAATACTGCAAGAATTTTTCAGCATCTGAATGATACAAAACATACATAATATTATAACACGTATGATATCTATCCTCATCCACATTGTCTACTGGAAAAGAAATTTTATTATACAAATTGTCTATCTCTGATATGATAATATCATGATAATAACTACTATCAAAATTATTTCTAAGTTTATATGAATACTCATAAGCCTTTTTCCCATGAGTTGTTTTTTTCAAATATCCCACATATGTCTCTATTAAAAATTTCATCATTTCTTTATTTTCTTCTTGATATATTCTTTTTGTCTTTTCCGATGACATGTGAAACAAATCATATGAATACGATAGCATTTCCTCTTTCCCATCTAAGACAGTTTTTTCCAGCATTTCTTCTAAAATATTTCTATATTCTGATAAAACACTTTCATTATTTTCCTCTAAAACATCACTCCAAACAACATACGCATCTGCAAATTCATTTAATTCTGCTAAACTCTTTGCTTCAAGCATTTTCTCTCTTAAAATAGGTAATACACTCCTTATTTCCTCATCTGACTTATAATAGTTAGGCTTATCTCCTGAATTAAGAAATAACTTGTATTCAGCCTCCAATTGTTCTTCATTTAGTACCCCTTCCTCATAATATTTCAGTATCATTTCTACCAAATTTGTACTACACTTTATTCCATAAAGATATCTGCCAATTCTATGCTGAAGCATATTTCCAATCGTATTTGTCATTTTTTCTACAGAATCAGTATTATCAGAATCAATTTCTTTATAGTACAAGTTTTCTATACTCTCCACAACAACAGCAAAGCATATTAACCTTAATTCTTCTTTAAATTGCTCACTCATGTCACTATTACAAAACAATTTTACATCTTCAAAAAAACGTTGCGCCTTTTCGAGCGTCCGTAAATTTTTGACTTTATGGATTTCCAAGAATTTTTCAACAAAGTCTGCATGGATATTCATTTTACTCCATGTCACTCTCTCTGCACGTTCTGTAATATGATATATTCTTTCAATGACCTTTTCATTATACTTTTCAAATACAACTTTTTTGTCCGATTGTATTTCATCTGTATTCGCAATCACAATAACTTTTACATAATTACATTGCTTGAGTTCTTCTATAATTCCAAATATATCTTCCAAATTTATGTCATCACTCATTCTTTCCAAGTCATCTATTACAATAATATGAACAGAAGTAAACTCTTTTGACAATAATAGAAACATTTCTCTTTCATTGACTATACTTTGTACTGCTTCCTTTGCCTGACCAACTTTATCCCAGATTTTTGATGCGCCATCTAAAATATTATTAGCTATTTCACCTATTTTCCCACCAATATTATTCTTTAAAGCCAATTGAAATAAAGCTTCATGATATATTTGCCTAGTGTCTTTCAAACCAAACATTGATATTTTACAAACATTGGGATTTGCTTCTAATGCCTCATTTACCGCATAAGATTTTCCAATTCCCCATGTTCCATCAAATAAAATTGCTCTATACGGTAGATGATCTATGTCACTGATTATATTTTTTATATTATCTGCTTTCATACTGTATCTTTCCACCCCTATTTTTCATCTAACAACTTATTTTCCATCATCATTCCGAATATCATCAATAATCCGACCAATATTACATGTAATCTGTCCCTTACACTGATGAATATCCTCATTGATTTTCTTTTCCTGCTCAATAGCAATCCCTATATTCTTCGCCAGTTCTCCAATTGCAGAATTCTTTTTGGGATTGATTCCTGTTCTGGCAAGTAACAGCTTATAGATAAATGTCTGATGTCCATCTTTTTCATTCTGGATAATCTGTTCAGCATTCGGCTCAATATCATCTTCATATGAATTTTCATAATGTAACAGCAGGAACAATTCAAATGCTGGATTGCTAACCGCTAATATATTATTCTTTTCACCTTCTGCTACTAGTTCATCATAATCAAGTACTTTTTCTTCAAAAATATCTCCATCAAATACAACAATCATCTTATCCCGTTCTTTATCAAACGCTATTTCCGGATTTTCTTTCTGATTTTCTGCAAATTCAATCAAACGTCTTGGAAATGAAATGTCCCTGTCTCCCTCTGTTTTTTCAAGTAACCGGATATCGATCAATGGATGAATATTTAACTCTTTTCGGATATCAATTAACTTTTTGAAATACCATGTTTCAGTATTTGCACCCTCACATATGAAAAAATACTTACGATAAGGCTCAATCTGTTCTTCTTCATCTGTAGTTCTGCTATTCCAATTCGTATAACTTCTTACTGGAGCCAAGGCTACTCCTCCTCTCTAAAGTCGAATGTTGAAAATACCGGTATCGCACCATATCTTCCTTCCAAATATGCCTTGCTCAACACTTTATCATACCTCTCCTTGAAACGATCTAAGGAATAAATAGAGCTTGCATTTTCTGCGTTACGTTCTACAAACCAGATTTCATCCCTTCTAAAAATAGCCTGATCCATAATGGATGATTCATGTGTAGTGAACAATAGCTGCATACGCTGCTCATCATGTAGCTGCATAAACAATTGCAAAAATCGTTCTGTCAGCTTCGGATGTAAGCTTCTCTCCAATTCATCCACAACATAAAGAACATCTTCTCGTTTATTCAACAGCATATCCATCAAATCGAATAATCTTCTTGTTCCATCAGACTCTTCATCAAAACCGAACTCATAAAATGACTTATTATGATGCAACCGGATTGTTGTGACCTTCGGTTCAGAATGTCCTTCAACTTCGATATTAAAGAAAGTTTCCTTCGACCTCATCGTCATTCTGAATGATGGTTCTTCCTGCTCTTCCATTCTATTTTTTACATGCTGCATCATCTTATCAAATACTGATTTTGGCAATGCATTTGATAACTCATCCAATGTAATTTCTTCTATTTTCACCTGGCTGATACCCGTATCAAATGTTTTGATTAATTTGTTAATCAGCTTCAGCGAATTATCATCATAATAATATTCCAGATCAATCAATGGCGTATCCGGTGTAATGATTGAAATATGATTCTGAATCCAGTCATATACATCCCGGAAGAACAATAATTTAGATCGTGTGCTATATTTTTTCCCGCGATTCATTTCTGTCAGGAACAAAGATGTTTCATTTCCTTCAAAATCATCTGCATAGGTTTCAAATTTATTTTTTTCTGTGTTTGTCAGCGTAATGCCATCATTTAACACCGGACATTTGCTTCCTTCTCGTTCAAAGAGACATTTTGCTGAACCATTCTGATATAATTCATATAACCATTCTCCGGTTACTTTTCGTCTGCTTAAAACTGCAGAAAAACCATAGGCATAAAATTTGTCACCTACAGTAATCTGAATTTCAAAACTACTTTCTCGTTCCTTATTCTCCTGCCGATTCTTACAAAACATCTGTGTAGCTTCTATCGGAATACCATTGCAGACACTATCTTTAAAAAATTTAAAGAACAATGCCAAATTGGTCTTTCCAGATGCATTTGCTCCATAAACTACTGCATATTTTAATAACTGGGTACTTTTTATCTTTAACCTGTGATTTGCATTTGTTCGTATTTTATTTGAGGAAATCATTGTCAGCTCTGCTGCTTTATCAAAAGATTTAAAATTTTCAACACTTACTTTTACTAACATTCTTATACACCTCCACCTTTATTATATGTTTTACTCTTCTCTCAGTCAATGTGATTTTTCTTATTTAGAGATTTTTTCGTTATATATTGTTTCTTTTTCTATTTTTAACAATTTTATTTTGAGTTATGCATATAATATCAATGTATAAGTCAGTTTTTTGTAGCGACATTATTTTACTAATGCCGCTACATGAAATATTACAATAAATAAAAACTTCTAATTCTTTTTTCTTCTATCTCTCCCAATCCATCCTTCCTGTCATATTCAACATCTTTTCTTCTCGGAAGCTGAGCATCTTTCCATTAGTTCCACCGACAATGATATGATCCAGCAATTCTATCCCCAGTAGCTGTCCGCACTTCTGCAGCTTTCTCGTAACAATCATATCCTCTTTTGACGGTTTCACATTGCCACTGGGATGATTATGAAGTCCAATGATTGCAGAAGCATTTGCCAGAATACTGCTCTTAAAAACTTCTCTGGGAATTACCAAAGATGCATTGATTGTTCCAACACTGACCAGATTCATATTGATTACCTGTCCATTATTTTTCATATTCAGGATGCAAAATACTTCTCTGTCATATTGCGATAACTCCTTCGCCATCAATTCTACAACAGCCTGTGGACTGTCCAACGTCTGCTCACTATAAAGAGACGGCTCTTTTACCAGACGGATATTCACAACTTCCAATTCATTCTCCATCCTTCTGATCTCCTTTTGGAAATTCTACAACCCAAAAAATATTACTCTCTGAAGATTCCACATATGCTTTCAATTGTGATAATGTCATTTCCAAATATTTAGGTTGTTCCACCATAATCTGCTCCTTTCGTTTCTTCCTTTACTTCTTTTTTCCCTGACAAATAGCTTATCACTTTGTTTGCCTTAATGCTTTTCTGCAGCTCACTGATAATGCACAGATCTGCTACATTCACTCCCGGCAAAGCAAGCATTTCATCCATCGCCATATTGACAATCTCTTTTTCCGTTCCGTATCCGGCATCAAATAAACGCTGTAATACTTTTATTGCTTTCTGATTTTTTCCCATTTCATCATCAAAGGGCAGCTTATCGCCGCCCTCTGTTTTACTCCTCCTCTTCTTTCTTTTCTTCAATTCCTAATCTCTTAACCTGTTTCTTTTTATTCCAGATACGAACTCCTGTGATTCCGGCTGCTGATAATACCAGAATGGCTATCCATAAAATTGCATTTGCAGTGTCTCCTGTTTTCGGAGAGTTACTGGTTTTCGTAGTAGTACCAGGTGTCTCTGGGGTTGGTGTTTCCAGTACTTCTTTGATGGTTACAGTCTGACCTTCATCGTTGATGTCCTTATGCTCTGTTACCTTTTTCGGTTCTTCCAGATTTGTTATATCATACAGTTCTTCAAAGGTTACAAGCTGTTTTCTTCCAAGAGTGCTGCCATCGAAAGTAAACTCAATCTGCACTTCCATGTTTTCCTTGTCCGCTGTAAATTCATAATCATTGGTAACTTCTTTGCCATCAATGATCAGCTTTGCATTTTCTTCCTTAATCATCTGCCAACCAGACAATTTATACTTTGTACCGATTTCCAATCCTTCTAATGTAACTGTATCCACAATCGTCAGATCTTTTCCGGCTTCAATTTCTTTCTTACCATTCTTATCCGTTGCTGTGGTATGAATCGAAATCTTTCGCTCTGTAATCAGGACTGTCTGACCTTCATCGTCAATGTCCTTATGCTCTGCAACTTTTACAGGTTCTTCCGGATTCTTCAGGTCATATAATTCTTCAAATGTAACCAGATTCTGTCCGCCAAGTTCTGATGCATCAAACGTATAAGAAACTTCTACTTTCATTTTCTCGCTGTCAGCAACAAAAGTGTAATCACTCTCCACATGCTTTCCATCAATGAGCAGTTCTACATTTTCCTCTTTCAACATCTGCCAGCCTTTTAACTGATACTTTCTGCCTTCTTCCAGACCGTCCAGAGTAACTGTATCCACAATCGTTACTTTCTTTCCTGCAACAATTACCTTCTCACCTGTTATTTTATCCGTTGCTGTGGTATGAATAGTAATCTCTTTTTCATACTCATCGGTCAGTGTTCCAAGGTCGATTGTTACTTTATTTCTGCTGACAACCACTTCAAATGCTGGAATCAATTTCATACCTTTGTTGGATTCACAAGCTAACTCCTCAATCTCATAAGTGTCATAAAGTAATGCACCTTTACTGTCATCCGGCTCAGAAGTTCCGAACCAGATTCCGTCCTCACTGGATTTCCCGGCATTTGTATTTCTCTTATGAGATGCCCAATTGGAAGCAGTTGAAAACTGACCGTTCTTATCTGTCACTACGATATGGCTCTCTCCGGTTGTTTTACTTGTAATCTTAAAAGGAACATTTGCAAGCCTCTTATGTGTACCTGCTCCAATCTTTACTCCTTCTAAATCTCCACGTTTAATCTGGTTGTAAATGGAATGGCTTTCGTCTGTTAAATCTACGATTTTTCCATTTTCCGTAATCGAAAATTCAATCGCTTTTGCCCCGTCAGTCAGATAACCTTCCGGTGCTTTGGTTTCTTCCAGTTTGTATTTACCATACGGAAGTAAATCTGCCGTCGTTGTTGCAATTCCGTCAATCCCTGTCTGAATCGTCTTAACTGTCTCGTTCTTTTTGTATAGCTTTCCTTCTACCAGAACCGAATTTTCGTTCAAAGAAATAATTGCAAATGCAGTATCTTTTAATGTGGCACTTCCCTGTGCTTTGGTATCTTTTGTCTCTAAATCACGTTTTTGAATCTTCACACCACCTCGGATTACCTGGTCAGATACTGAATACTGGTTGCTTCCGGAAAGAACTGCAAGTTCTCCGTCCTCTGTGATCTGTGTCAGATACATTCCTTTTATCTGTTCTGTACTGTCTCCTGCCTGCATATAAGCTCCATCAAGTAAATATCCGTCTGGTGCTTTGGTTTCTTCAACAGTCAGTGTTCCAAGTGGTAATACACTTTTTTCATTCTGAGTGTAAAATGCATCTCCGGATACTTTGTAAGCATCTGACAGTTTTGTCACATAATGAATACTTCCGTCACTGCTCTTTTCTGCCACCGTTTTTGTAACCCAGGTACGTGTTGCTTTCTCTGGTAAGTTATCTTTTGTATAAAGTCCGTCATAATAATGCCAGGTAAACTCTGCTCCTGCCAGTGCTGCATTCCCCTGTGCAGTTGCTTTTCCTGTCTCCATATCAATCTTGAACAGGTCTACCAGTGTCTCTGTTACTTTCGGAACATCTGAAACATTTAATGTAACTGTTTTTCCGGCTTCAACTTTCAGACTGCGTACTGTCGTATCCAGCTTATATCCCTTCGGTGCAGAAAGCTCTTTGATATAAACAGTCCCTGCAGTCACTTCAACCTCATTTGTATCTCCATTCTCATTTGTCGTAAGTGTTCCAATCTGATTACTGCAATTCTGATCTGAGAATATGCCAAAGGTTGCCCCTGCAATGGAATACATCGCATTTCCATTTGTGACACTCTCATTTGCGGTTGTCTTTTTTACTTTTGCATTTCCGACATTCAGTTCTGCCCAAAACTGTCCGAGATCCTGTCCCTCTCCAGTATAGATATATCCGCCACATTTATAACGACCTTTGTTTGCCTGTACAAATGCTCTCGCTCCTGTATACACTTCATTCTGAATATCCTGTGAAATCTCAGAATATGCAGCTCGGACATTATCACACTGCCAGCCTAAATACTCACTCAGTCTCTGCCATACCACACACTGTTCCAATAGATATCCCTGGTTTGCATTCAGGTTACTGTGACTACCCCTATACTGCTTTACATATTCCAGTGACAATGCCACATCTTCGATCTGTGCAGCACTCATGCTGGCACTTGCATCGTGTCTGGTTTTATATCCATTTTTAAATCCGGTGTTAATATCTACACAATAGGCTGTTTCGCCCTCTACTTTCATGTGACCTTCATTGAATGTCGAATGAATGGTTCCATCATTCATCACATGTTCAATATATCCGACTCTCTCTGAGGACTCTGTCCAATACTGTGTTTCTGCTGCGTGAACCGATGTAGTCGGTAATGCAGTTAAAATCGTGGTCAGGGCAAGAATCCCTGTACACACTCGTTTCCATATCTTCTTCATTTTCTACAATTCCTTTCTTTTCAATCAAAAAAAGACGTCCGTCTGGAACGCCTGCCGTTGCTTTATGCTGTTTGCTCCCTGCTGTCATGCAGGGTATGGGAATCTCTGACCTGCCGAAAGAGAAGAGGTTCCCGGCTCCTTATTGTCTTTTCGGCTGGTAATCTGCTGGTAAACAAAAGGGGTAGGGTGTGGGGAGGGGGAACACAAAAAGACTGATTTCTCATTGACCGCCAACGGATAGACTTCTCCCTTGGTGTCAAAATGCCTATCGTTCCCTGCTTTTTTCCCGTTTCCGGTATAATTCCAGTGCTTTGATAATGGTTTCTTCCATTTTCTGCTGTGTAGTTCCCGATGGAAAGTATTTTTTCAGTCGGTTCTTCGGGATTTTCCACTGCTCTACCTGATTTGGCTTCTCTTCTGACATAATCGACAGCAAAACATCTTCATTCAACCTGCCCTCTGCTGAAAATTTGCGGATTTTAATTGCCTGTGCATGACTTGGGGTACAAGCCTCCGACTCCATGGCGTCGTACAATATCTCCTGTTCCTCTTTCGGCAAATAAGACAGCTCCACCGCCGGACGCATAGAAATCTTTTTGTCATCGACCATTTCAAGGATTTCCGGGATAAGCTCCGTAAGGCGGATATAGCGGCGGATTGTATCTTTACTTTCACCTACTTGTTCTCCTAATAATTCATCAGAACGTTTCCCCCGTAAATGCGTCGCCACTGGCGACACATTTTCTTTACTAGGTCTACCTGCCTGTCGTTTCATTGCTTCCAGTCTCATTTTATAAGCAAATGCTTTCTCTGACGGTAAAATTTCTTCCCTTTGAAGATTACTGTCAACCATAACAATGACCGCTTCATCATCTGTAAGATTCCTTACAATACAAGGGATATTCTCTCTTCCCGCCATCTCACATGCCATTTTTCTGCGGTGTCCGGAAATCATTTCATACCCGCCTGTTGGCTTCTCTCTGACAAGAGCAGGAACTAATACACCATGTTCTCGAACACTTTCGATTGTTTCCACCATCTTATCATCCATTTTTACTTTAAACGGATGATTCGGAAAATCTGTAATTTCATAAATGGAAATGTCTTTTACATACTCTTGATTCTTTTGATCTCTTTCTTCCTGCGTGGTAAAAAGGTCATCGACTGAGGGAAGATTCATGTTTATTTCTCTGCTTTTCGCCACACTGAATCACCTCCTTCGTAAATTCTGCATACGCCTTTGCAACAGTTCCATTCTTGTCATACTCATAAATGCTCTGTCCTGCGGCACTGCTTTCTGCCGCTGTGATAGCCACTGGAATAACCGTTTTAAAAATTCGAATATGTTTCCCGTAATTTTCTCGAAGGCTATCCTCTGTTGTCCTTGCAAGTTTTGTTCTCATATCTGCAAGTGTCAGCAATACTCCATCAATCTTCAGATTAGGATTTAGCTGTCTTTGTACCTTACCGATTGTTTTCATTAACTGTGTCATGCCCTTTAGCGGAAGATAATGAGCCTGCACTGGAACAATTACACTATCTGCGGCAGCTAATGCATTGATAGTCAACATTCCCAGACTAGGCATACAATCAATCAGGATATAATCATAATCTTTTTTCAAATCTGACAGATACAGCTTTAAAGTCTGCTCTCTGCTCATGGCATTTACCAGTGAGATTTCCATTCCCGATAGCTCGATGTTGGTTGGAATAATGTCTACTCCTTCTTCATGGTGTAAAATGCCTTCATTATACACAAACGGTTCGTCTTGTAATATCTTCTTCATTTGTGTTTCCAATGTAATAGGAATACTGTCTGCATTTGTCCAACCCAATGCAGTTGTTAAATCCCCCTGTGGATCAGCATCGACCAATAATACTTTTCGCCCCTGATGAGCAAGACCGATTCCCAGATTTAACGTCGTTGTGGTCTTAGCTGTTCCTCCCTTCTGATTTGCAAGGGCGATTACTTTACACTTGATCATATGGTTTCCTCCTTCCTCGAAAAATTTAATAGCCAATCCATTTTATGAGACTGGCTATGTATAAAAATAAGCATGAAAAAAGCCGACTGATTTTTTGTAAACCAATCGGCTATGTAAATGTCCAAACACTACTTATCTATTTTATTAATTCATGTAATTATAAAACTTTTCATTTTAATACTATAATTTATTTTCTCTTAATAATTCCGCAATTTCTTTTAATCTTGGAGAATCGATTGCATCACTATCAGAAATAATTTGTCTCTCATATCCCCACTTTTTTTTCATTGCTCCATTAATCTTTTTCTTCAAGAACTTTCCCTTTACAAGTTCTGGCGGTATTTTCCCTCCATTTTTTTTCTTTGCATCATCCAAGGTTTTCTTTGCATCAGTCCATTTTTCAGGTGATTTCCTTCGAGTATATATATTTGACTTATGTGCTTCATTTCTCTTATTAGAATAATCAATAATAATTTCTGTTTCGTTTTCCTTTATTAATTCATCTATCCATTCCTCCGCCTGAGTCTTCTCTATTCCTAAAACGCGACTTATATGTTTTGCTGTCACAAAGTATGCTTCAATATCTGACTGTTCAGTTATAAAAGGAATTATTTTATCTCCTTGAATCTTTTTACACACTTCTTCCACTTCTTTATCCAAAAGTAAATCTCGATCCCTATGTATCACTATATAACAATTAGGCGTTACTTGATGGATAAATTCCGCCAACATCATTACCATAGCAATATTTCCACATCCTTTAAATGGGAAAACCAATGTATCCTCTATTCCGTTATGTTTTAACAAAATTTCACTCATCTGTACATTTGAATCTTCCGTCAAATAAACACATTGATATTTTCCGCCTAAAATTTCATCAAACTTATCTAACGCACCTATGTCCATTAATATTTCAAATTTGTTTACATCTGCATTTTCATCTTTTATTTTTCCATCTTTCATCCAGATTATTTTTCCTGAATCTCCAAGCGCTGCCAACAAATGTCTACTATGTGTACATAAAATAATTTGAATTCCTTTTTCTTCTGATATTTTTTCTAATACTTCCGCCAAAATTCTCTGATTATTTGGATGCAAGTGTTCATCTGGTTCATCTAATAACAGTAATTTTGGTTCAAAATATAATACATATGCCAAAATTTGTAAAATTTGTAGCATACCTGTTCCTGCTTGTTCAATAGGTACATCTATATTTTCTCCTTCGTATGTTTTTATGCCTATATCAACCTGTATATTTATATCGTTGTCAGGATTAAATGGAATTCTTATTGTTATATCTTGAAAAACAGCTTTTAAATATTTGTTCAATTCTTCTAATTTTCCATCTATTTTTAAATAATACATAATATTTCTTATATACATATTAGCATCCCCACGAGCTACGGCTGATCTCAATACAGCTCTTGATACTAATGTTTCTTTAATAGGTATTCCCGATATTCCAGGAACATACATAGAATATAACTTAGATCCCTGAAACATTTTATTTCTAATAACATTCGATCCATTTGTTTTTATCGATAGATTTCCCGGATTTCTGCCTTTTCGAATTTCTATTGAAATCTTTGAATCGTCCTCATCATCATTTTTTTCTTTCATATAAACAGTTAAATTACTGTTATTCCCTGTACTTACCGTATATGGATGATCATGTCTTAAACAAATTATATTTGAAGAAGGTAAATACAATAAATCATTTTCCGAAACAGTTTCCATTCCATTTTTCCTTCTAATTACTTCTGCCATAAGTGAAAAATGAATTCCCTGCAATACACTACTCTTACCCGAGTTATTTTCTCCAATAAGTATATTTATACTTTTTAATTCTGTATTAAATTCTTTAACATTTTTGAAATCGTGTAATTCTATTTTATTTATCATACTTATTTTCTCCTATGTATTAAATCCATTGCTATTACTCTATCTTGATTATACCAACTCTTCAACCTCTATACACTACTTTTTTCAAATTCTATAATCCAAAAAGCAGGCGACAAAAAGTCACAAAACCTCTTCATCCACCCGCTTTTCACCTATACTCTCACCACTACCACTTCCACAACATCTGGATGTTCAACCACCCACATACCACAAAATACCACCTGTTTTGTGACTTTCTCATGCTAGGAGACAAAGTATTCCACTGCGTTCTCAGGGAAAAATTCCTTAAACTCACCGTACAGCTGTGCTGCAAGTGTTTTATTGTGCGCAAGTACCAAAGTTGGCTTGTTTAACTGGGCGATGACGTTCGCCATGGTGAAGGTCTTACCGGAACCTGTGACACCCAGCAAAGTCTCGAACTGGTTGCCTTCTTGAAAGCCTTTGACCAGTTTTTCAATTGCCTGGGGCTGATCGCCTGTTGGTTTGTATTCGGAGTGTAATTTGAAATGATCCATACGTTTCTCCTTGTTATTCTGAAATTTGTGGATATGTAAATACTGCCTGTTACTACACGTAAAAAAAGTGTTTTTATCTTTATTATTCTTGCTTTTACAGTATATCATTCAGAGTAAAAAAAGTACAGAACAAGCGAATGTTTGTTCTGTACTTTATACGTTTTCTATATTATTTATTCAAAAAACTATTTCTGAATATTTTTCTTTTTTCCCTTTTCCAGCTCTGTATCTGGATCGAAGTCTTCTGATAGATATTTTGAATTTTCTTTAATTGATTTCACCAGTTCTCTGAATGCCGTTATCTTTTCATCCTCGTTCATTTCAGTATTCCTTTTGTTCTTCAAGCTGTTCCAGACAATATTTTTCTGCCAGAATTATAAATTCATCTGCAACTGAAATCTGCCGTTCTGATTCTTCTTTACTTGCAATATAAAAATCATCATAATCGCTGGCATGGCGAATCTCTTCTGCCTGACCGATTTTCCTTCCCATTTCCCTTGGAAACACAGACGCCTTCACATAATCCTTATTGAAGTTTGCCACAGCATCTTTATGTCTTTTATATGCTTTACCGCTGACAGCATGTACTGCATTAATTGCATGAAAGATGGAATAGTACGCTCTGTTATTAGCTCCTTTATAATCTTCAATAAGAAATAATGCTCTTGCTGATTTCAGATCATTTCGGGCTGTTTCCCGACGATATAACACCAGATCCCGCCTAGTACCGGTTCCTGATTATGCTGCTCCATACAAAACTACCCCTTCTTTATGGATATTGGAATAAAATGGATAGTTCACAATCCACTTGTTAAAATGTGCTTCACTTTTTGCAATAGGCTTTATGTCCGTGTCATGATCCATATTAAAGTCATAGGTCATGTACGAGAGCTGTTGTGCATATGCCTTTAATTCCAGATCTGATATATCCACCAGGATCATAATGTCCACATCAGAATCCGGGCGGAAGTCCCCCCTTGCATAAGAACCATAAAGGATTATCTGGCGTACATGGGAACCATAAATCTTCTTGACCGCTTCCACATACTGTTTAATTAAATCCTGCATAATCTTTGGCATACATCATCACCTCATTTTCTGCTGATAATACTATAAGTTTCTCGATTCACAAATCTTTCTTCTTGATTTTATTATAATCAGTTTACCTTCGTTTCTCAATCAGTATTTTCCATGTATCAATTTTACTACTTTCTTCGACGAATTTTGTTCACCGTTATAGCCAATCCATCATGTCCATTTACTTTTAACGCATCGTTTATTATGCTTTATATAGTATTATTTTACCTTTCCAAATCAATATATGGTATGCAAATTAATATCAAGATACTAGGAGACAAAGTATTCCACTGCGTTTTCCGGGAAGAATTCCTTAAACTCACCATACAGCTGTGCTGCAAGTGTTTTATTGTGCGCTATGATCAAGGTTGGCTAAGCCCCATTAACAAGGCAAAGACCATCTGCATATGGATCCGTGTCTCCTTCGATGCTTCCAGCAACAGTTTAGCATCGTAATACCCAATTGCCACCTTTAAAAAGATAACTGTATCTTTTTTTCATAAATATTAATAATTCTTCCTATAAATAAGGCTGTCAGTATGGTTCCTATACCAAGACCATAAAAATGGGTATGATTAATTAAACATAAAATAATAGTGACAAACACAAGTGTAATATCAAAAGTATTTTTCACTATTGAAAAAGGAAAAGAGAAGACTTCTGAAATAGTTTTTACAATACCATCAGTTGGTGTTAAAATAAGATTTGTTTTCACGCTTAAAAATACGCCCATTGCAGTAATGAACATCGTCATAATAAAGCAAATAACCCTTAAGTATAAACTTAACGATAATGTAGGAATTATAAAATCATATAAATCAGTCAACCAACCAAAAGCAAACGATAACGGAATTTCTAAAATAAAAGTAACTGTGATCTTTTTGGATAAAATACATTGAATAATAACAAATATTAAGTAACAGATAATAGAAGCTGTTCCTAAAGAAATGTTATAGATTTGTGATATTGAATACATCACAGAACTAAAAGCAGCAACTCCTAAATCAAAGCGAACATTTAATACAACAGCAAAAGCTATTAAATTCAAACCAAGAAAATACAAAAAATATTTTTTCATTCTTATTACCTCATCATTTCTATGGTACTGTAAGCCACCAGAACCGGAGATTCTGCCTTGATGGCACACTTATAAAAAGCCCAAAGGTCTTGATTTCAAGGCTTTCAGGCTTAAGTTAACCCCAGCGGAGTCTGTTGTGTTTATCTTACTGGAATTTCACCTTCATCTATCAGTCTGTCTGGGGAAAATACAATACGGATTCTTCCGTCTGTCGCAACCTTGCAATCTCCGTCAAACGCATTCTTACCGCCATCCTCGATTTTCGCAGTTCCTGAAAGGATATTCTCACAGATGCGTATCGCTGTATTCATGATGCTATGATCCATGGAACCAACGAAAGGCATTCCCGCATATCCCACATGGCCATTAAAATTGCGGTCAAATTCACTTTCATAGGACTTGATTTTATCCAGAGCTCCCAATAGTGTATTAATACTGTCTCTGCAGAGCAGATTACCATTGCAGGCATCTCCAGAAAACAGGATTCGCTCTTTCCGATCAAGGAAACAACAGCCTCCCGATGTATGACCCGGTGTCTCAATTACCTCGATACTGCGTCCCCCCAGCTCAAACACCATTCCCTCCTTCAAAGGAAGACATTTTGGCATCTTTTGTATCCGCCGGATATCCGCAGGGCTACAGTCATACACATCGTAAGCTCCCATATTTCCCAAAAGTTCCACATAATCTGCGATGCTATCATAATTTATCGGTTTAAGACTATCCTCATCTTTTTCGTGAATATATACCTCTTCAAACTGAGCAGCTCCTCCGATATGATCCGGATGTCCATGTGTCAGCACTACATCATAGGGAAGCGGAGTCAGCCAGGAAATCAGCTTTTTCAGGTCTGTCATTCCGACACCCGTATCGATGAGTAATGCACGTTCCGTACCTTTTAACAAAAACATGGCTGTCATACCAGCCTCATTGATAACCCAGGTGTCTTTTGCAATCTCCGTCACCTGATATGTAGTCAGCTTTGCCATATGCATTCCATCCTTTCCGCATCAGTGCATAAATACATTTTCTGCATCCTCATCTAATGGTACAGTAAATGCCGGAGCATGTTTAACAAGAAGCTCCATCAGCCTGTGGTCATAATTATCTTTAACTTCGCAGATATTGTCAAAAATCATAATTGCCTCTTTACCTGGCTCACATACCGGCCACTGCGGAAGAGAAGGAACGGAAGGATTTCCGTATCTCGCAAAGTTTATCCAGGCACCACATATTCTCTCCTGCAGGCGGTCTGTTTCTCCCGGCACATTGCAGATAGGAATTCGGTCAATATTATGGAAAACAAACGGGATTTCAGAGCAATGCCATGCCAGTTTTCCTCCCTCATATGGGAATTCATAATTAAACATGTAGGAATATACGGGAGCTTCCTTATGTACTGACTTCTTCGCAATGAAATCTTTCGATGCATAACGGAAAATATAATCCAGCGACAGAACATCTACAAGGCGATTATTTGGATATGCTTTTTCGAATTCTGCTGCAATCTCTTCTGCATCCTCCTGAAAGCATTTTTCCAGAAGTTTCATCGTTTCCTCACGGGTCAGTTCATCCCTATTCTCCAGAACCGGCTTGAAATCAAATTCTCCAAAAACGCTACCCACTATCACCGGAATCTTTTTTGCTCCATCGGTAAATCCTACTCTGCGCGGATCACCGGCATACCATGAATTTGCTCTCGGCTCTCCTCCCACGTAGAGTCCTTTCTCCTGCAGCTTGGGTGACACCTTATTATATGCTTCCGCAAGGAAATAGTAAGGAATCGTTTCCAAATCCTCAACGGATTCCAACTTCAATTCCGTCAGAAGGGCCTCCACAATTGCGGTACCGTCATCCTCTGCCTCTTTTTTACCTTCTTCTATTACGCCGCTCTGGATAATCCCCTTATGGAATAAACCTTCTGCAGCCGGTGTATTCATCAGGGAATAAACTTTCATTCCACCACCGGACTGACCAAACAGGGTTACATTACCTGGATCTCCGCCAAAACCAGCAATATTGTCCTGAATCCAATGAAGGGCTGCGACCATATCTGCATTTCCCACATTAGCAGAATTGTAGTATTTTTCCCCATAAGCAGATAAATCAAGATATCCCAAAATATTCAGACGATGGTTCAATGACACGACAACCACATCTCCGTACTCACTCAGATGATCTCCTTCATACGCCACCTGTTCAATGGATGAGCCTGCAAAGAATCCACCTCCGTGCAACCATACCATAACCGGTTTTTTTGCTTCCGGATCCAGACTCTGTGTCCAAATATTCAGATACTGGCAATTCTCATCCATTGGCCAGTAACGATGTGGGATCATAACCTCCATCAACGGATGATCCTGCATCAGCATAGGGCACACATAACCATAGGCCAGAGCATTTTTAATACCTTTCCATGGTTTTACCTCTCTGGGCATTTGAAAGCGATCAGCATCAGCATACTTGATGCCATGGAAAGTGTATGTAGAATTCATCTTAAATCCCCGTATCTTACCCGCCTTAGTCTGAACTACCGGTTCTGCCTTACTACAGTAAAAACAATCTCCCATTTTGTATTCCACCTTTCTTTAGTAATTTTATGTATATCTTATTTCATTACCATTTTGTCATTTTTTTGTTACCGTTTTATTACATCTCTATCTCCACATACAGTTTGCATATTGGTCTCTTCCTGTATTGCAGCCCGATACTGAGAGGGAGTCATATGATAATGCTTTTTAAACGCACGAAAAAAGTTTTCCGTATTTTCATATCCAATCTCTTTTCCGACTTCAGTCATCCTCTCATTTTCTAAACTTTTTCACCTCATTATGCAATAATTGTTGATACCCATCTACTATAATCCCATACATTTCAGAATGATCCGAAGATTATGGACTGCACATCTTTGCACATCTCCGAGACACAGACGAGGTTTCTTATCTAAATGTCCTTTGTACCCGATTGCTCTGCCATCATCTAAAATAAAAGCAACTTCCTCATTGGCCGGGCATATCTTTGGCACAAAGCTTGCCGGATCATTGAAAAATGTTTTCATATCATTTGCCTGCATGTAGACTTTTTCCCCATCAACCAAAATCTCTCCATCCTTCATCTCGGCAGTATGTCCTTCACCCAGAGGTGCCATGACTGTATCCGGTCCTTCCGGATCAACCGTAAAGGAATTCCAGCGGGCTGCGAAAACCGGTGCAAATGGTACTTCCTGCACCATAATTACCTGCCCACGTTCATCAAACTCCGGCATAACTGTTCTCACAGCCTGAAGAATATTCATGGCCCTTCCTTTTCCTCCCGGCATAATCAAATCATTTCCGGCATGCATGGATTTCCAGGGTGTACTGCTGCCTCCGTTCCAATCAGTCATGATCAGACCTTCAAATCCCCATTCTCCGCGGGCAAGATCCGTACATAAGTCATAACTATCTGCTGTAGGAACACCGTTGATCAGATTGTAGGAACTCATGATAGACAACGGCTGAGATTCCTGAATAGCAATTTTATAGGGTTCCAGATAAATCTCCCTCAGTGCCCGCTGACCAATCACAGAATCCACAGCATTCCGATTCGTCTCCTGATTATTAGCTGCATAATGCTTAATGCATCCACCTCCTCCTGGCAGGCTCTGAAGACCGCGTACCATTGCTGACGCCATCTTTCCAGATATGAGAGGATCTTCAGAAAAATATTCAAAATTTCGTCCACACATAGGATCACGCTGAATATTCATTCCTGGTCCCAGAAGCAAATCAATCCGCATTGCCTGCATATCTGCTGCCATTCCGCATCCTACCTGTTCCAAAATTTCCGGATCAAAAGACTGAGCAAGAAGCGTACCCACCGGCCATGCCGTACAGTAATGGTATACCTGCCTCTTTTCCCCCGATTCCAGATCGGTTGCCTCAAACTGCTGTGTGATACGCACACCGCCCGGACCGTCTGCCAATACAATAGAAGAAAC